>WNFX01000005.1_pt1 | contig 134167 bp, 155 predicted proteins | sample 5400111 | NCBI WGS metagenome assembly WNFX01 (sample SAMN13153363, study PRJNA577476) | soil metagenome | isolation source: 40 cm soil or saprolite under grassland replicate 1 | place: USA:California | collected 2016-06-15
AATTCTCATCCACCACTCCATTTCCATCATTGTCCTGTCCGTCTCCACATATCTCCTGTTCAGGTACTGCTGGAGGAGATTGATTACCACCTTGTGGATTATTGCTTACATTGCAATTCTCATCCACCACTCCATTTCCATCATTGTCCTGTCCGTCTCCACATATCTCCTGTTCAGGTACTGCTGGAGGAGATTGATTACCACCTTGTGGATTATTGCTTACATTGCAATTCTCATCAACAACTCCATTTCCATCATTGTCCTGTCCGTCTCCACATATCTCCTGTTCAGGTACTGCTGGAGGAGATTGATTACCACCTTGTGGAATATTACAATATTCATCCACCACTCCATTTCCATCATTGTCCTGTCCGTCTCCACAAATCTCAGGCTTTGCAACTTTTTCTTCGACTAAACTATTTATCAACTGATTAATCAATTCATTAGTAGCAGCATCTGCTTCTTTCTTATCGTTACTAGGAAAGTAATCAAAAATAATCTGATCGGCTCTTGCTGACTTATAAAATGGATCATTTTTTGCAGCAGCTTCCGATATATAGGCAGATGGATATGCATGTATATTCTGTACTAGTTGTGGGATAGATAGATTAAATGAAAATAAGACACAAAGTAAAAACGATGCAAGTAAAATTTTCTTATTTATGATTATCTTCATTTAAAAAAAGTCACCGCCAATATATCATAAGTTATTATAAAAATCAAAAATACCAGGAACGGCTTGGATACTCGGCCAGATTTAATTTTATTATTAGTAACCAGTTTTTTTACAAAATACACGTTCTGATACTTGAAAACAAGATATTAATACAAAAGCATAATTTCTACCTAAATTAGGTTTTTTAAGTATTGAACATAAAACTCTTTTTTAGTATAGGATCATAACTATCTTTATTAATAATTATCAATTTTTCTATAACAATTTTCACCAAGATGAATCAATGTGTCTATATTTTTAGTGTTAAAAAGTGACTGCGGTATAATTCATGTGTATTTCTAAGCTTTTAATTCTAATTGTATCTGATTTATTAATATTGTACTAGTTACATCGTTAGACTGTCAAGTTAATTTAACTGTACTTTTTAAGATTTATACAACTGCTTCGAATGACTCTGTTCGCTCTGCACTCTAATTAATTCGCCACACGATTTGGATTAACTATTCCAAGCCAACTCGGTATAGATTAAATGAAATATGCAATATTGTCTAAGAAAACGATTCAGAATATGGTAAAAACCCTATCGCCACTATAGATTGCATTCAAGTCCCAACTTCAAGAGGCGTTGAACTTCCTCCTACAAGCACTCTCGTAATCGGTGTGATCGAGATACAGGCTGGTGCGGGTGAAATTGAGCACTGATACTTTAGACTAAATTTATGTCGGACTCAGAAGGATTTGAATCCTTGGTTTGTGATCCTACTTTATGTGACTTCACATAAGGCTACGATACATGCAGTTGAGGATAATGTTTGTGGCTTGTAATCACATTATTGTTATAACTTCAACAACAAATAATCAGTCAACATCGTAAAACGGGAAAGATCTTTACATTGCGTCCTCCAGTGATCTCCACACAATAAAGTTCTTTTAATTTAGTCCAAATGTTCTTGAAATCATATGTAAAATTTTTTTGGATGTGTATTTTTATAGGTATAACTTTAATATGGTACTCGAGTTTGATATAGTCGATTTAAATTCAGTTGCATTACTATAATATTCATGACATCATAAGAGTTCAATCGGATGTCCTCCTGTACGAACTTGATTACTTCAAGTCAAAAGAATTTGCAAATCGCGATTTGTCTGTAAAAACTTCAAATTCTTTTGCAGGAGGTTTAAGATTTACAAGAAAAATAATTGAAGATAGATCTTCTAATTCCAATAAGATACTTTACACAGAACAATTTGGTTCTGCGGGTGCGCAATTTAGTATTAATTTTGCTGACTGCATTGAGGTAGTTATTAACAAATTAATATCAAAGTCCAGACATGTACTTTACGTTAACCTAGTTGAACCGTTGTTGCGATTTCTCTTTATTTCAAAGGGATACATACTATTACACTCTGCTTGTTTGGACAAAAATGATTCTGGCATTCTCTTCTCGGCCCCTCCTGATACTGGAAAAACTACCACCGTCCTAAAATGTGTAAAGAATGGTTTTTCATTTTTATCGGATGATATGACAATAATAAAGTCACCTAATGAGGCATTGTGTTTTCCCAAACCAATGACAATCAGTTCGCACACTTTTAGAACTGCAGTGAGTGTTTCTAACACTAATGACACTGATCGTAGTATGAGATTGCGAAGTCTAGTTCACTCAAAATCAGGTAGATCTTTTATGCACAAATTAGCTAAACTAAATGTGCCTATTTTTACAATAAATACTATAGGTCAATCGATAATTAAGCCGCCCAAATATAGTATCAATTCAATCTTGCAAGATGCTAAAATAAAGAAAGATACCAAAATAGATACTTTGTATTTCTTGCAAAGAGATAGGAACGACTTTATTCAACTGGATACTGTTTCCGCACTTGATCTTGCAGTTGAAAATAGTGACGATGCATTTATTTTTCCACCTTATTCTGAGATATTGAAGCATATTACTATTAAAGGAAGAACTGCTTTTGAATTATTGGAGGATGAAAAAAAACTGTTGCGTTCATTTCTGTCAGAAATTAGTTGTTACGTAGTAAAAAGTGAAACAAGGTCATGGTTTAATATGATTTCCAAATCCACTGAAAATAAGGCTTAGTTTTAACATAAAATGGTAATCACACAGAATCTACAATGATTCAAATAATACCCATAAATAACTCAGTTGTTGGAGAGGAAACAAAATTTTCAAATCAGTTCGTCATCACGAAGGATTAATCTACATTACTTTAGGTAATTTTATTGGAGCAGCACTTACTGGAATATTTTGGTTAATATTGGCTATGTTTCAGAACGTACATGAATATGGTCTAATCAATTATGTTGTAGCGATTGGTTCACTCTCTTCGAGCATTTCATTACTTGGTCTTAACACTACTGTAACAACATTAGTACCACAAGGCCATAAGCGAATAGACATTCAGGCAAATCAAGTGGTCCTAATATCTGCGACCGTTTGTGCCATTATTGCGTCACTATTTAATTGGATTCTCGGATTTTTTGTTTTGGGGATGGCATTTTGGATGATGTCATCTTACGAGCTTTTAAGTAGAAAACTATATTCGAAGTATGCTCTTAATATTATTGGTTCAAGGGCATTACAACTTGTTTTATCAATAATACTCTATGGTTTTTTTGGAATTTTTGGCATTATCGTTGGATTTGTAATTGCTTTCTTTGCTTTTAGTGTAACGTACTTTAAGACAATACCTCAATTTAGTAAAAGCTTTGGCAAAATAACAAAAGAGTTCAAAACATCGTTACATTTGTATTCCTATAACCTCTCGAACGCATTATTATTATATCTTGATAAATTAATAATTGCACCTATCTATGGTTACACCGTTTTAGGTTATTATCAATTAGGATTTCAATTCCTGATGTTTTTTAGTATGATTTCAGTCAGCTTTTATCAGTATTTAATACCTGAAGAGTCAAGCGGAAGGAAAAGAAATAAGCTTAGAATATGTGGAATTGCACTTTCTATAATAATCACTATACTCGTATTTCTTCTTGCACCTGTAATCCTCAAAGTCTTCTTTCCAAATTATATAAATTCACTTAACTCTATAAGAATACTAAGCATGGGTATCATCCCAATGATGATAACAAGTACACTCAATTCAAAGTTCTTGGCGATGAAACTTACTCGATTCGTACTAATCTCTTCGATTATTTACCAAGTAACACAAATAATCCTTATCATAATTCTTGGAAGACAATTTGGAATTGATGGTATTGCTCTATCTGTAGTTATTGCCATGATTGTTCAAATAACATTCCTTGGTGTCGCACAGTTGCGAATAAATAGAAAAAATGTACAAAATATATAATTTTACTAATATCCGCAGGGATATTCGTGCTAAATTATCAGTTATGTATTCTGTGATTTCAAATAGACGTTAGGGTACAATTAGGTGTGAAATATTTGAACATTTTGATATATTATCACCATCACTGTTGTCATCGCAATGATTGCTTTGTTCTGTCGGTGAGATGCCAAGATTGAAATCGTTGTTATCGCCTGTTACAGCAAGATTGGTAATGATATTTTGTGAATCATTTATGCACACACTATTATTATCTCCAATTCTTCTCTCATTACAATCATTAGTTTGCTTCGTCTCTACGTCCACGTTAACTTTGTTATTTTTACCAAAAACGTCTATTGAATCAAGAGAATTTATGCTACTGTTTGAACATACGGCGTTGTTATCTCCATCATCACTTTCATCACATTCTTGAATCTGGTTCGTATTGAAATCAGCAGATAATTTATTATTCTCGCCATGCATGTTTATGGAGCCGGTTGTTGTACCGGTTATATCTTGACAAAATGCATTATTTGCACCAGTGCCATTTTCATCACAGTTATTTTTGTGTTTTGAATCTATGCCTAAATTTATTGTATTATTAAAAGGATCTATGGCAGCGAAAGCGTTACCAGCAATTGTACTGTTGAATATTATTCCAATTAGAAATAGTATTGAGGGAATCAAAATAACTTTTGCAATCATAACTCATTAATTATTTTACTCTATATTATAAATAAAATTGGGTAGATGATATTGTAAGAAAATTGTGCAATTAATTTGAATAAGTAAATTCAATAATTTCTACTAATAAAAAAAACTGAGTGCTCATATGTAAAAAATTTAGTGAAAAACTATATTTATCTTTATTACCCACTTATGGAATAGAAAAATAAGTAGTATTCTAATTACTCGTTTCCTTGATCTTTATCCAGGGTCCATGGAAACCAATGTCCAATAATTTTTGCCCAATCTATCTTTAATGCAAAATAAACTATTATTCCCAATACCGCAACACTTGCAATGGTTACTCCAATGAGGGAATCTGTGTTTATTGAGTTTGATATAAGATTATTTACAAATGGTTTTCCAAAATATATTGCTCCTAAAACTAACATCTCGTTAAAAATAAATTTTCCGAGAAATGTAGCAATCGCAAATTTCCATGGACTGTATTTGGCAAGCCCTAAAGGAATATACACTATATCATCGGGTATTGGACTCACAGCTGCGATGAAGGCACCTATCCCTCCATATCTTCCTAGTAATCTTTGTAAAGGAACCATCTTTACTTTAATTTTTGGACTAAGCATGGTCCTGCCATAATAGCTTGCATAAAAAATAATTAATTTTGCAATTACTGCGCCTATTGCACTTGAGAGTGACAGTAAAGTGGGATCTAGATTATTGTTAAAGGCCGCAGTTATCAACACTGGAAAATATGGAATAGGGACAAATACAATTATGCTACCAACAAAGCTAATTAACAATATACCTAAATATCCAAAATCATCATAAAATGAAAAAAATTGGTCAATATTCAAATGTTGTCAGAACTTGAATTTCATTTCTAATACGCTCTACCAAAATATACTTCAGTTGTTAGCTGGTTTCCACAAACAACGCATGGCGAAACATTATTCTTTGCATCAAATGGAATAATTCTGATATCGGCCATTGTCTTTTCTTTCACCGCATCCTCACATTCGCTTTTTCCGCACCAACTACAGGCAACAAATCCTCCGGAAGCATCAAGTATTGAGATTAAATCCTCCAAACTAGAAGCGGTTCTTGTGTTACTCTGAAGATGATTTTTTGCACTATCTAACAAATTTAATTGTATTTTTTTCAGGGTAGACAAAGTTTCGTCAACAAGTTCTCTTTCTTTGATATAAAATCTCTCCCTAGTATCCCTCCTAATCAACTCAACTTGATTTTGTTCCATGTCTCTCAATCCAATATTCAATCTTAGTGGTACTCCCTTCATCTCCCAATCATTAAATTTCCACCCAGAAGTATATTCGTCCCTATCATCAGTACTTACACGTATGTGCGAATCTTTTAATTTTTTTTCCAAGTCATATGCCTTTTGTTTCACAGTTGCTTTGCTATCATCCTTATAGATAGGAACGATGATTACCTGTACTGGTGAAATGTTAGGCGGGAGTATTAGACCCCTATCATCTCCGTGAACCATTATTAGTGCACCAATAATTCTCCAGGAAAGCCCCCATGATGTTTGCCACACATACTGTTCATTTGTGTCTCGATCCAGGTATTTTATTTCAAATGGCTTTGAGAAATTTTGACCTAGATGATGGGAAGTAGCCATTTGCAATGCTTTACCATCGGCCATTAGTGATTCCAAACAGGTTGTATATTTTGCACCAACAAACTTCTCCTTATCAGTCTTTAATCCAGAAATGGTAGGTATAGCAAGATATTCTTCTATCAAATTTCTATAGATATCAAGGATAGTTCTAACCTCATCATCGGCTTCACTTTCATCAGAATGAGCAGTATGTCCCTCTTGCCAAAGAAATTCTGAATTCCTAATTAGTGGTTTAGTAGATTTTATTTCTGCCCTCAACGCACTATTCCAAAAATTCAATTTTAGAGGCAAATCTCTGTAGCTTGATATCCATTTTGAAAACATAGAATATGCAAGCGTCTCTGATGTTGGTCTAACTGCTAGTTTCTCACGAAGATCATTACTGCCAGATTTTGTTACCCAAAATACCTCTGGCATAAAACCTTGGAAATGATTCTTCTCTCTGGTAAGGAGACTTTCAGGAATTAATACTGGTAGAAATCCATTCTTATGTCCGGTTCTTTTTAATTCGTTATCAAGTATTTCTCTAATAATTTCCCATATTGCATATCCATAAGGACGCAGAATGACGAACCCTTTGACTGGCGAATAGTCAGCTATGCCAGATTTGACTACGCATTGCGTATACCAATCACTGAAATCAAATGACTTTTTTACTGTTATGCCTATTTCTTTAGTCAAATTGCATTACTACGAAAATTCGTTCGCTGAAATTATGATAAAGGTTCTCCCTTGCAGTAGACTTTACCCGAAATCCTGCTTTGGAAGTTACTGCATACGTAACATTGTATAAATCCCAATTCTTTGTTAAAAACAGGACAATCAACAGCCTCTAGCTTCATTCTTTTTAACATTTTTGGACTCACACCTTTTAATTTCAGCTTTCCCTTTTCATCCATCATTCCTACAGCTTGTAATTCTGATTTTGCCCTTTCATCTAATTTGATACTTTTTTCCACACCTTTTATAGGAACGACGAATTTTGTATCAGTACTTTCTGCACTCATGACTAACCTGATCATGTTTTGTTGGTGTATATGATGCTTCCTATCTTTTTATTGTAAGATATTTGAAAATGACTTAATGACTTTTGAATATCAAATCATGCTTAATCTCGTTAAAAAGAAGATAGAGCATGTGAAATGATTATTTATTTGATAATTGTGAAATAATGCATGGACGATTATTACCTGGTTCTTGGGGTGAAAAAGAACGCTTCACTAGATGAAATAAGAAAATCATTTAGAACCCTTGCATTAAAATATCATCCAGATAAAAATAAAGACTCAGGGTCCAAGGAGAAATTTATGAAAATTGTTGAAGCATATGAAACTTTATCCGATCTAAATCGCAAGAAAAACTATGATGAGTCAAATACTATTAAAAAAGACAAGATAAAGTTTGATTTTTCCTGGACACCCTCAGCAGATTTTGATAAAGTTTATAGCTATTCTAAAATAAAAAATACTTACGGTGGCGGGGGTATATGGGACATCGGAGAAAAGGCTTCCAAGTCAATGTGGAAAGCCACAATCATACTTCTTGCTTCATTGGCGTCAATTGCACTATTGATCGTCTTGCTACCCTAGATAACATTACGACTTTTTACCCTTTTTGGATGCAATGTATTTACTTTTTTTAGAATATTTATACCAAAAAAAAGCGGCCAAGCCTAAATTTGGAATTGAAGTCAGTAAGAAAACTGGTAAATTCGTCTGAACAAAAATAAAAAGACCAAAAATTCCCATAATTGTTGCAATGATAAAGAGTATTTGTAACTTATTCTTTGATATTGGCAACCTTATTCAAAAGATTTAATCTATATAAAAGTTAAACTAATAATACGAAAAAACTCTGTTTGCTTGACTTTTCTTGAATTTTGTATGAGTATTAGATCGAGTTTGAGTTATAGCTTACAAATTGGTATTTCTTCCCTTTTATGTTGGGATTTTCTAATCATATCCGTGACTAAATTTATCTTTTTCTGATCTAGTTTACAGGAGACCATATTACCATTTTGATGATATTGTAAAATGCTATCTATCTCATCATATGAAAGCCCAATCTCTTCCTCTGCCACATGTCCTTTCCAAAATCTAGGACTACTTGGTTGTAGGACAATCTGGTCCAACAAACGTAACTTCTTTCCCAACAATCTGACTTGGCTCTTGTACAAGTCTCCCATTGGAAGTATATCAGCTCCAGCGTCACCAAACTTGGTAAAGTAACCGATCATCATTTCACTTTTGTCGGCAGTTCCTAATACAAGCAGGTTGTTAATTCCTGCAAAGTAGTATAGTAAAGCCATCCTTAATCTTGCTGAAAGATTGCCTCCGGACAATTTGTCCTTTGGTAGATTACGCAACAAAACTTTTTTTCCTTGCTCAATACTAATTTCCTCATATCTTATTTTCAACTTTTTTGCCAACAAACGAGCATTATCGGTGTCTTTTTTTGGCGTAATTCCCTTTTCTGGCATTATCAAACCGATTATCTTATTTTTTTCTAGCGCTCTGGAAGCTAATGCAGCACAAACAGAAGAGTCAAGCCCACCACTAAGTCCAATAACTACGCCATTCTTGTTTCTCGTTCTTACTTGTCTTGAAATAAATTTTGTAATTTCTGCTATGACTCTATCGTAGTTTAAGTGCGTAATACCTTTTGACATTTTTACTCTACTTTGCAACCGGAGGTTTTGAAAATGTGTTGTTTCGGTTCAAATGATATTCGATAGAAAGTCTTGGATCTTTTTGTTTTCCAGTCAATATCCCGACCACAAGGTCATCTTTTTTTATAATCTCCTCTTCTCTGAGCTTTCTTATTCCAGCAGGAACTGCTCCTGATGCCATTTCACAATCAAATCCGTTTAATCCAACTATTGCCATTCCATCGCTCATGTCCTTATCGGAAACCTGAATAACAATACCATTGGTGAATTCTATTGATCTTAACGCTTTCACGAGATTTGCTGGTTTACCAATTTGTATTGCAGTAGCCTTCGTATGAGGTTTGATACCTTTCTTATCCTTTTGAGAATAATATTCCTTAATTAAGTCCAAGTCAGGTTTTCCTTTATTCCATGTTAATATCTTCCCTCCAAACAACCCATTAGTCAATTCGTAAAAAGTATTTGCACCTTCAGCATTTACAACTAGTAGTCTTGGAATTTTTTTTATCCAACCAAGATCATAAAGTTCCATTAATGCCTTTCCACAACTAGATGTGTTTCCTAATGCACCACCTGGATAAACTATCCAATCTGGGGGATTCCAATCCAGGAATTCTAATGCTCTGTATACGATTGTCTTTTGGCCTTCAATCCTAAATGGATTGATAGAGTTCACAGTATACGCACCTAATTGTTGGGCTTCATTCAATGAATATGATAGAGCATCATCAAAGTTGCCATCAATTTCAATCACCTGTGCACCAAATTGAAATGATTGAGCAAGCTTGCCAGGTGCTATTTCGCCCTTTGGGACAAATACTTCACAGTCAATGTTTTCGTTAGCCGCATACATTGCAGCCGATGCCGAGGTATTTCCTGTTGAGGCGCAAATAATTCTTTTCATATCTATCATTTTTGCATGTGTAACAGCAGTTGACATTCCGTTGTCCTTGAATGAACCACTGGGATTGTACCCTTCAGGTTGTAATAGAAGAGAATCATTCTGAATAAGAGAATATTCTGAAACCTTTTTCATCCTGTAAGGTTTAGATTGTCTACCTTCCGAACCGTCAAGCGAAACTAGTATTTTTGAACATTGTTCAATATCTTCTGTATCTAGGTACGCAAAGTTTAGTAATTCTCTAAACCTCCAAACTCCACTTTCATTGTAAATGTTTCCTCCATGGTTTCTACGTTCATAAAAAACTTGAATCAATTCCCGTGAAAAATTATTTTGATAAATAATATCCAGAAATGAACCACATTTGCATACAAGTATGTTGTTATTAATTTCATAAGTGAGATTACATGCGGGGTTGATGCATTTCTTAAATGGACTCCCTCCACTACCAGTCATGAAGTATTTGCTAAAAAAAAAGATATTTAGACGTTTACGGATTGCAATTGAAAAAAAAATCATAAGTTCAAAATAGCAGGAAAAGCGCCGCAAGTATAACAATACTTGGTATACTCTAGACATGAACCGCAAAATGAACATCTAGGTGAGTTACATGTTTCTTCAATAGGACGCCCAAAAAAAGATTCATAAATTGTATAATAATACAAATGTTCCTTGCTGCTTATTTTTACATTATTGTGTGCGGCATCTTGTAATTCCTTTGCAAATTGTTGATTATCAATAAGTTTTTCAAATTCATTTGAAATTTGTTCAAACCCCGAGCCTTGTTCTAAAGCCATTTTTTTTCTCCAAACTGTTGACCCAAGTTCCTTTGCAAACGCCTTTCTTAAGATAAATTTACCCCATTTTTTACCATTAATCTCTCCTACTTTTTCATGTATGTCAATTGCAGTTGCAAAGTCATAAAGTGGTTTTTCCAGATATGGGGTATCAACTTTTATGTCGAGTGTCTCTCCTAATTTTCTTGAAGAAAATCTCATTATTTTCCACAAGTCAGTTAAAATCTCCTGTAATTTTATGAGATCTGCAAAATATCTTTGGAGATAGTTGTATCCAGCAAATAGTTCATCTGCACCATCTCCGGTAACTATGCTTTTATATCCGTTATTTCTTGCCTCTCTTAGTCCAAAAAAAATAACGGAAGAATTTCTTATCTCCAATGGATCAAAGGTCTTGAATGTTTTGATTATGTGAGGGATTATTTCTACAATATCTGTAGAGTCAACAACACATTCGATATGGTTTTGACTGTACTTTTTTGCTATTCTATTTGCAAATATTAGATCTTGTGAATTATGACCCAGAGAAGTCACAACACTAAATTTGGGTCGCATTAGGTAACACAGTATACTACTATCAAGTCCACCAGATAATAGTAACGAATTATCAAGATATTTACTCATAATGTCCTTTAACCTAGTTCTCAAAGCTCGCTCTGAATCCGACAATGTCAAATTATGAACTGAACATAGGCAGAGTACAAATAAAAATTTGGCTGTCTCAGGAAAATTAATAATTACATTCTGGTTGTCTCATTGTTTTCACGTACTAATTCCAATCCTTCATTTGTGATGTAGTAGTGCTTTGACTTTTTTATGACATATCGAACCATTCTTCCCAAGTGATAGTAAATTGAACCCGTGGACAGATCCGTAGCATATTTTATTTCAGAAAACCCCGCTGAACCATTATTGTCCACAATTGCCTGCAGTATTTTGATTCTTGTTCTTCTGGCGCGGAGTTGCGTCTCCCCTATCAACAAAAAATTTATGTAAATAAATTATTTATGCTTTTCTAAATAAGGTATTGTTAAATAGTAGGGACATATTGTAGGCGTTAACTGTCGGGACATGAAAATTATATAAACTGTATCCTCGCTCATAAAAAAGAATATGGTTACTTTTGATGAAATTAAGAATTGGTTAACCGTTGCAGGTTTTAAGGTAATTTCAGATGATGACGAGATCAGAAGATATAAGACACAGCCTAGATGCTTATATCTTCTGAAGGTTGACGTTCCTAACACTGAATTAAGTTTTAGGGTTCATTTTGAAAATAGAGAAGATACTTTTGATATTAGAACCGCTAGATATTTTAATCAAAAAGATGAAATAAACTTTTCCAAGTTATCTGCTACAAGAAGACAAAAATATTATCAAGACATGAAAAAAGTAGCGTATCCCTATGGCCTAAATGTGCTAGTCTATCCAAATGAATACGAAATGCATTTTGTTAAAACGTTTTTTATGGAAGGATTAAACAAACAATATTTCTTTGATACAATATTCGATTTTATTCATGCTTCAGAGTTTCTTATGACTGCTTATGAGGAGTTGAGCGGGCCTGATTCAGTAGTAGATCCTGATGATCTGACATAGGCTCTAATAGAATATTATCATCTTGAAATTTGTATTTTTTAATATGACGCCCTCTTTCGAATATCACTGGCCTCTTACTTTTCACATATTAAACCATAACCGATTAGTATAAAGTAAGTATTTTCTATAAGTCTAGTTCAAATTCTAATTCTAATGCTAACTAATAAATTTTTGAACGCTGTGAAATACATGAGAATATAATATAAATACAAATAATTTCTACTTGAATATTATGCCTATCGATCCTGTGTGTGGAATAGAAATGGATGAGGATTTGGCCACTATTCACGAACATAATGGAAAGAAATACTATTTTTGTTGTGAAGGTTGCAAGAGTATCTTTTCTAGAAAGCCAGGAAAATATTCAAAAAAACAATAAATCGTAAATAGAGATTGTTATATGAATTAGTTTTTCTAGTCATAACTAATTAACCTAACAAAAGATATTCAATATGACAATAATTTGACTAATGTCATACTACAATATCCAGTTGGTTTGCAATAAGTGTGGAAGTTTAAACAATAGAATATCAAACTTAAAATCAGTCCGTGACATGCTAAAACCTATTAATGGAACATGCAAGAATTGTGGAATTTTGTTAAACCCATTTGATTTTGGCATTTCCGCTGAGAGAAGATATGAAAAATTCGTCTAATCTTCTCTACAAAAATTTTTTTTATATTCTTGTAAAATGCATGGAATAAAATATTGCTAGGAAAGTATTTTTGGTAGTAACTATGATCTCTTTGGTTTTAAAATTTCAAAATCGTTCTCACTTGTTATCTTGTAATAAGACTCAGCTTGATTAGTAAATAATCCTACCTCTATGACACCTGGAATATTTTTTATGTCCCTTTCAGTTTCCCTTAAATTGTCCGATTTTGGTAACACAGTATCATAAATTATATTGCCATCTTCAGTTATGAAAGGATATCCTTTTTCCAATAGGCGCATCTTTGGTAATCCTCCAATTCTTTTCAATTGGTTCATGACGAAATTTCTCCCAAATGGAGTAACCTCAACAGGTACTGCGATGTTAAATTTGTCAACAAATTTGTTAGCCTGGGCGAAGATTACAAATTTTTCCGATGATGAAATTAGTATTTTCTCCTTCAAAAGAGCTCCTCCACCACCTTTTATCATATTGTATTCTGAATCTATTTGATCAGCTCCATCCATGACTACATCAATTTTTCTACTCTCGCTTTGATCTATAATATTTAGTCCCAATGATTCGGCTACAAGTCTTATTTGAAGAGAGGTTACAATAAAATGTAATGTATCTTTGTAATCCAATAGGTCGAAATTACAGACTATTTTTTCTACAGTGCTCCCACTGCCCAAACCAACAGTACTTCCCTCAACAATGTATTTCTTGAAGAAATCTTGTGAAATGTGTACATACTTGTTATCTCTATCGGATTGGTCATTTTTTTCAATGTAATTCATTTGACAAAAGAAAATATTCATGTCTACTTTAATCTTTAGAAGAATCTGGAATTACAAAATTGGTTAGAGCACATCATAGTGGTTTATGTATATGGTTTAGCTAAACAATGACTTAAAAACAAAAATCCCATTCAAGTGACAACGAGTATATATACGAAGCATCAATGAATAATCCTACAATGTCTGAAATGAGCGGTGCAAAAGCACTAATGTATTCCCTGGAGAAAGAAGGTGTCGATGTAGTTTTTGGACTTCCAGGTGGAGCAAATTTGCCCATTTATGATGCGCTTGTTGATGCGAAATTTAGGCATATTTTGGTAAGACATGAACAATCTGCTGCCCATATGGCTGATGGTTATGCCCGGATAAAGAGGAAAGCCGGAGTGTGTTTAGCAACATCAGGACCAGGGGCAACAAACTTGATTACAGGGATAGCCACTGCTTATGCAGATTCTTCGCCAGTAATTGCAATAACCGGACAAGTACCTCTGAACATGATTGGCAAGGATGCGTTTCAAGAAACAGATATCATAGGTGTTGCTAATCCGTGCACAAAATATGCTTTTCAACCAAGATGTGCACCTGAAATTCCAGAAGTTGTAAAAAAATCATTCTATATTGCTGAAAGTGGCAGACCTGGACCAGTTCTAATTGATATTCCAAAAGACGTACAGCAGGATGTGACTGAGATACTTTTTCCAGATCTGATAAAAGTAAGAGGATATAAGCCAATTGTTGATCCGGATTTATCAAATGTCGGAAAGGCCGTTGAACTATTACTATCATCTGAACGCCCAATTATTATGGCAGGGGGAGGAGTTATTTTATCAGGTGCTTTCTCAGAACTTCAAGCAATTGCTGAATTGATTATGGCTCCTGTTGTTACCACCTTCAAAGGCAAAGGCGCATTTCCTGAAAATCACCCGCTAGCTATGGGACCAATAGGAATGCATGGACATGCTGAAGCAAATAGAATTATTCTGGAGGCAGACTGCATTCTTGCAGTCGGTGCAAGATTTTCAGATCGTTCTGTTGGAAGGTTTGATGAGTTTGGTAAAGGTATGAATATCATACATTTAGATATAGACCCAGCTGAGATTGGCAAAAATAAGTCAGTAGATATTGCGATTGTAGGTGATGTAAAATCTGCTCTCAGGACTATGGTCAAGATGTTGTCAAAAACAATTACTAAAAAAAATACCGAAAATCCATGGCTTAGAAGGAGAAAAGAACTTATTGAATACTTTTCAGAAAATATAAAGGATTACCCTAGGGAGTTAACTGCCAGAAAAGCGCTGAAAAAGTTAAGAGAATTATTACCTCCCGAATCTATAGTAACCACAGAAGTGGGTCAATGCCAAATGTGGACTTCACTGCACTTTGATGTTATCTCACCAGGGACCTTTTTTAGCTCAACTGGATTGGGAACAATGGGATTTGGCTTCCCAGCATCTATTGGAGCGAAAGCTGCTAGACCGGACGTACATGTTGTAGATGTTGCAGGCGACGGATCATTTAACATGACTGAAAATTCATTAGCAGTTTCCGTGTTAGAAAACTTGCCCGTAATAGTATTTCTCTTAAATAATGACATGCTGGGGATGGTTGCTCAGTGGCAGAGAACATTCTATGATCGAAGATATATGGGGGTTCATCAAAAAAGTTGTCCTGATTATGTAAAGATTGCAGAAGCATATGGAGCAAACGGAATAAAAGCTCAATCGATGGATGAATTAGAAAAAGCGATTAAAAATGCACTAAAGTCTGAAGTCGCGACTGTAATCGACCTTACAATAGATCCTGAAGAGGATGTATATCCTTTTGTTGCTCCCGGTACTGGCCTCAAAGATATGATAACAGGTGCATAGAAAATGAGCTCTAAAGAGAACAAGCCAAAACCATTCTATATCATCTCATCTTTAGTTGAAAATAAGCCTGGAGTTCTTTTCCGTATCACGAATCTTTTTCGGGCAAGAAATTTCAATATTGAAAGTATCACGGTGGGAATAACAGAAAAACCTGATCTGTCCAGAATGACAATTACAACAAGGATTGATGAGGCAATACTTGATCAGCTCGTGAAACAATTAAGAAAACTCATTGACATTGTGGAGGTAGAAATACTTGATGTAAATAATACTGTTTATAGAGAGTTGGCTTTGATAAAGATAAAAGCGAAAGATTTTACGAACAGAAATGAGATTATAAACTTTGCAAATGTCTTTAGAGCAAATATCTTAGATATTGGGATAGAATCTGTGACTGTTGAAGTTATCGGAACACCTGATAAGATAGATGCATTTAAGAATCTAATTCTACAATATGATATAGTAGAAATGGCAAGGACGGGTGTTTCTGCACTTCAGAGAGGAGAGTAATGAATGGAAGCTCAGAAAGTTAGGATTTTTGATACAACATTAAGGGATGGTGAGCAAACACCTGGTGTTTCTATTACTCCCGAGCAAAAATTGAATATTGCCATTAAACTGTCAGAATTGGGCGTTGATACAATAGAGGCCGGATTTCCAGTAGTATCTGAAGGAGAAAAGGAAGGGATAAAGAAAATCGTAAAACAGAATTTGGATACAGAAGTATGCGCTTTGGCTAGGACGGTTCAAGCAGACATTGATTCTGGCATAGACTGTGGTGTCAATTACGTTCATACTTTTATTGCCACCTCTGATATTCACATGCAATACAAATTAAAAATGTCCCGCGAGCAAGTGATGGAAAGAGCTCTATGGGCAGTCGAATACGCGAAGAAAAATGGCCTAAAAGTAGAATTCTCCGCAGAAGATGCAACAAGATCTGACAGAAAATTTCTAATTGATGTGTTTAGAGCGGTAACAGAAGCAGGTGCTGATAGAATCGATATTCCAGACACTGTTGGATATTCAACTCCAGAATATATAGCGTCATTGGTCAGAGAGATAAAATCGAAGATGAATACTCCAATTAGTGTTCATTGTCATGATGATTTTGGTCTAGCCGTTGCGAATTCAATATCTGCTATTAATGCAGGAGCAACATGTGCGCATGTTACTATTAATGGACTTGGTGAAAGGGCAGGAAATGCTTCTTTGGAAGAATTTGTTATGGCACTACAGTGTTTGTATTCTAAAAAGCACAATATAAAAATAAACCTGTTGTATGAAATTTCAAAATACGTTTCAAATACAATGGGTGTAATAGTTCAACCCAATAAAGCCATAATTGGAGAGAATGCTTTTGGTCATGAATCAGGAATTCATACTCACGGAATTATAAATAATCCATTAACTTATGAGCCAATAAGTCCTGAATTAGTAGGTCGAAAGAGATGGCTGCAGGCAGGCAAGCATGCTGGCACTCATGGAATTCGTGCAATTTTGAATGAATTTGGAATTGATCCTACTGAGGAGCAACTACACACAATTATTGAAAAACAAAAAGACATTGCTGATACTGGCAAATCTATTACCACTTCACAGCTCTTGTCAATAGCAGGTGAAGTAATGGGCAGTACAAAATTTGAAGAGAAATTCAAACTTTATGATTTTCATATTGTTACCGGTATGAATATCATACCTACAGCAGTCATAAGATTGAATGCACATGGTAAAGACTTAGTGGCTTCAGAAACTGGGGTTGGTCCTGTAGACGCAGCACTTAAAGCGATACAAAAAATTGCAGTAGAGATGGCGAACATACGCGTGAGAGAATATCGACTTGAATCAATAACAGGAGGATCAGATGCAATGGCAGAGGTTACTATTAAAACAGAGGATTTAGATGGTAACGTTGTTTCGTCCAGAAAATCTGGAGAAGATGTCGTAGTTGTATCAGTGCAGGCAATGATAGACGCAATAAATAAATTAATGTTAAGAAAGGTATTGTATTCAAAAAACTAAAATCTATTAAGTTCAAGGTCATAAGTATTGACACGATATATTATTTCTTTAATTAATGGCGATGGAATAGGTCCTGATATTGCGAGTTCAGGAAAGAATTTGCTAGAAAAGATTTCTGATACTTCTCAAATAAAGTTTGATATAACTGACGTGGACGCTGGAGATAATGCTCTTATTAAGCATAACAAGGCTCTACCAGAGTTTTCATTTGATAGTATAAAAAAATCAGATGTCTGTCTTAAGGCACCTGTCGGAGAACACGCTGCTGATGTTATTCTTGTTTTGAGAAGATATTTCAAATTATATGCTAACGTTAGACCAGCAAAATCCTACCCTAACATAAAATCTCTTCATCCATCTGTAGACTTGGTAATTATCCGAGAAAACACCGAAGACGTTTATTTGGGATGGGAATTTCCGATAGGCGAGGATGCGGTAATAGGAATAAGACTGACAACCGCAGAGGCATCAAAAAAAATTGCAGAATATGCCTTTGAAGAAGCTTTACGAAGAGACAATAAAAAAAATGTTGTCTGTGTACATAAATCGAATGTGATGAGAATCGGAGACGGAATGTTCTCTAAAATTAGCAAGGATACCTCAAGAAAATATCCCAGGATAGAATTTAGTGAATCATATGTTGATGCATGCGCAATGAACTTGATTAGAAATCCTGAAAAATTTGATGTGATCTTGACAACAAACCTATTTGGCGATATCCTTTCTGATGAAGCTGCACAAGTTGTCGGTGGATTAGGATTAGCTCCAGCAGGAAATATTGGGAAAAATTTTGCTATTTTTGAACCTGTTCACGGAGCTGCGTTTGATATTGCAAATAAGAATATTGCAAATCCATCATCCATGTTTTTATCTATTAAAATGATGTTAGAATGGTTGGCCGAACAAAATAAGAACAACGAACGAAATAATCTTATTGATTTAGGAAAAAAAATAGAAGATACACTAATAAGTTTGCTTGAAGAGAACATAAAAACCATAGATATAGGTGGTAATATGCATACAGAAGAATTTACAAAGACTTTTGTTTCTAGACTAATTGTCTAATTTTGCATAAAGTTACTATGTTACTGGATTAGTATTCCTGCATTTTGCAACCAGATCATTTTCCATTTGTAACTTGTTAGTAAGTCAATTATTGGTAGTAAGTCAATTATTGGGTACTCAAAATTAAAAAAATAATCTGTAATAGATTCAGAAAAAAAGAATATGTTACTTTTTATCCTTTGACACGGCTTGACAGAATTCTGTTAAAACACCATTCATAGATTTTGGATGTATAAAAGTTATTTTTCTTCCGTAAGACCCAGTTCTAATGTTTCCTATCATCCTGGTACCATTAGCGATTGCTCTTTCAACATCACTATCTATATCATCTGCAGTAATAGCTATATGATGAATTCCTTCTCCACGGTCAGTTAAGAATCTTTTTATTGGGCTGTCATCTGCAGTAGGTTCCATCAATTCTATTCTCGTATCTTCCAATTCCAAGATAGCTACTTTGACCCTCTCTATAGGAACTTCTTCAATGTCAATTTTGTCAATTCTTATTATCTTTTCATAGTTCTTTAATGCTTCATCAACACTGTTTACTGCTATAGCTACATGATCAACTCTCATATTTTTCCACCATCAAAAGGAGAATTTTTGTTCATATCTTCCAAAAATATTAACAAAAATATCACTTATTTCTCCCAGGGTAACATGATTCTTTACTGCAGAAATGATATGGGGCATAAGATTCTCGTTTTCTTTTTCGGCAAAACTTTGCAATTTGTTCAATTCAGAATTAACTTTAGTTTGATCTCTGTTTTTCTTGAATTCTATCAATTTGTTCACTTGACGTATCTCTATTTCGGGATCTAGCGTATTTAAGAGTGGTTCAACATCATTCTGGTCTTGAAATTTATTTACTCCCACGATAACACGATCACTATTGTCTATCTCTTTCTTCAGCTGATATGCATTACGTCTTATCTCCTCTTGAAAGAAGCCCTTTTCAATTGCGGCTAGAGCACCTCCGAGACTTTCTATTTTCTTGAGATATTCTTCAACCCCTTCTTCTATCTTGGATGTTAAATATTCAAGATAATAGGAGCCAGATAGTGGGTCGACTGTCTTTACAACGCCAGTCTCATTTGCAATAATTTGTTGGGTTCTCAATGCTACTTTAACTGATTCTTCAGTTGGAAGAGCTAATGCCTCATCTCTTGAATTTGTATGTAAAGATTGACATCCACCCAATACTGCCGACAACGCCTCAAGCGTTACCCTTACTACGTTATTGTCCACTTGTTGTGCTGTTAGGGATTCTCCACTAGTTTGAACATGAAAACGCAAATGAGTTGATTTATCGTTAGTTGCACCAAATTTTTCTTTCATTATCTTTGCATAAATACGTCGTGCTGCCCTAAACTTGGCTATCTCCTCAAAAAATTCCATTGTACAGCAGAAAAAGAACGATAGGCGAGGAGCAAATTCGTCAACATTCAACCCTCGTGATGTACATGTCTTGATGTACTCTATTGCATTAGCAAATGTAAATGCCAATTCTTGAATTGCATTTGAACCTGCTTCGCGCATATGGTAACCAGAAATGCTTATGGGATACCATTGTGGAACAGATTTAGAACAATACTGAATCATATCTCCAATAATTCGCATCGATTGTCTTGGTGGATAGATATATGTATTCCGTGCAATATACTCCTTTAAGATATCATTTTGAGTCGTTCCCCTCAAAATACTAGATGAAACTCCCTGTGATTCTGCGACGACAATGTAGAGTGCCAAAAGGGTTGACGCAGTTGAATTTATAGTCATTGAGGTACTTACCTTCTCGAGAGGAATATTCTGAAAACATGTCATCATATTATCAATAGAACTGATTGCAACTCCAGTTCGCCCAACTTCTCCTTGGGAATATTGGTTGTCAGAATCTCTTCCTGTTTGCGTCGGAAGGTCAAAAGCTAGAGAGAGTCCTGTCTGTCCGTGTTCTAACAAGAATCTAAATCTATTGTTAGTCTCTTCTGCACTCCCAAATCCACTGTACTGACGCATGGTCCATTGTCGCTCTCTGTACATGTTAGGATATAGTCCGCGCGTATACGGAAATCTGCCTGCTTCTTCCTCATCGTACTCCGTTTTGACAAGATCTTTTGAAGAAAAAATTCTTTTTACAGGAATCCCTGAATCAGTTTTCAAATTATTTACATCCTGTTTTGCCATAGTTCTACTCTCCTACACTATAATCTTTTTTGCGAAATTTAAAGCTGCATTATAGGGCTCTACTTCTTTTTTTAATATTCTACTTACAAGTTTCTTGTACTCTTCACTATTCATAATCTTTTCAATAGATTTTTCTTTGATTACATTTAAAATCATATCTCTTAATTCGTTCTCTAGTATGGATCTTTCTCTTAATTGATATTTTTCATCATCTAATAATTTAACAAGAGATTTTGTTAGTTCCTTTATTCCTTCTTGCATCTTTGCTGAACATTTGAGAACCAATTTATTGTCATTATTACCAATCAGGTCAGAGATAATGTTATATAATATTGTAGATCCTTCCAAATCTGATTTATTAATAACATAGATATCGCCAATTTCTGTTAATCCTGCTTTTATTGCCTGTATGCTGTCACCTGTTTGTGGATTGAAGATCACTACTGTAATATTGACTGCCTTTGAAATTTCGATTTCTAATTGGCCTGCCCCTACGCTTTCTACTAATATCAAATTATATCCAGCAGCGTCTAAGATTCTCACTACGTTCCTCAATGATCTTGAAACGCCGCCTTCTGCCCCTCTTGAGGCCATACTTCTCACATAGATTTCGTCACTGATTGACATCATACGTACCCTATCTCCGAGAAGAGCTCCTCCAGTTATCGGACTTGATGGATCTACGGCAATGATAGCGACTTTGTATCCTAGAGAATGAAATTCGGCAGCTAATCTTCCTATTAGCGTGCTTTTACCCGAACCTGCAGATCCAGTAAATCCTATGGTTCTCGCATTTCCAGTTTTCTTAAAAATTTTATGAATTATTTCTGCTGAATCTGGCTCATTATTATCGACAATCGAGATTGCTCTTGATATTGATCTTTTCTCTCCTTTTAGAATTCCGTCTACTAACCCTGACACGATTGATTTAGCTGCGAAGTTAAGTATTAAAAGTTAATTGTGTGTCCAATAATATCAATTGATTCATGAAATTGACAAAAAATTTTAAACCTCCACTACAAATTTTAGATATATGTCTACATCTGTACATAGCAAGAAAAAACCAATAAGAGTTCTCGTGTCTAAATTAGGGTTGGACGGTCATGATAGGGGCGCATTGGTCATATGTAGAGCGCTTAGAGATTCTGGAATGGAGGTTGTTTATTCTGGACTCTTCTGTACTCCTCAACAGGTTGCAAAAATAGCTATAGATGAGGATGTTGATGTAGTTGCAATGAGTTTGTTAAATGGTGCTCATCTAACAATATTTCCTAAAGTTGCACGCATATTGGAAGAACAAGGCGTTACTGACATCCTATTGATTGGAGGCGGTGTCATACCTCTTAAGGACAAAAAAATACTTGAAGAAAAAGGAGTAAAAGGAAATTTTGGACCAGGAACGCCCCTGAATATAATTATTGATTATATTAATAAAAATCTGAAAAAATAATTATTAATTGGTACTAATTTAGTTACAGAAGGCAAAAGCAAAGTTTCTAAGCGCGAAAAACTAGAAAACATGCTTTCAGACGGGAGCGAAAATTGAACACGAAAATAAAGAAATCGCGCCCGAATTACTGACACATTACCATAACTGTTTGAGTTACTTTCTGAGCACGAAAATGACCAAATTGGCTCGAATTAGATTATAAACAAAGCGTTATTTTTGAGCACAAAAAACTGGTTTATAGAGTATATATTAGAGTAATTATGATAAAACACTTGAAATGGATTTTATGTTTGAAGACTCAAAAAGTTTAATCGCATTAAGAAATGTGAGGCTAGTAAAAATTGGCTGATTGGTTAACCGTTTTAATTGTAGGAATTATTTTGGTAGCAATCGGCTATATTCTGAAAAGGGTAATGACTGAGGCCATTATTAAAAAATTGGGTTACGTCATTGAAATAATTGGGATTGTCGTTATCGTGATAGCAATAATTTTGCTAGTCGTGGCCTTTGTCTAACAACTGATCCACAATTTTTTGGACTGTTCACGAACCTAATTAATGTCACGATATTCTTCGTAATCGTCCAGCACAGTTGGATAGTCTGGCATTCCCATGTAATACATTTTACACTGACAAAGAAATCAAAGAAAAAGAAGAACATAATTAATAAGCACATATCTGAATCTGTGAGTGGAATTCGCAAGTCTTGATCATTACCTATTTGAATGAAGTTTTACGCCGATGAAGATATTATTGCATATTGACAGATTAATTCTCAATTTTATATAATTCATTTAAATTGGCGTTAATAACAGGTTCTGGTGTGAAATTGCAACCATAGACTAAATTACTAGGAAAACAAAGTTCATGACTATCACATTATGTGTGAATATCTCTAAAATGTAAATCAAGGTTCTCTTGCGTAGGACACAATATACCACATTCTTTGCATTTAAAATTCATCGACATATACCTTTTAATTGTTGCAATTATTTTGAATTCGTGCTAGTGCATCATTCACGGTGTCTTTCTTATCCATGAAAAGTGTAGCTATAATGGGACCATCATCTCCATCTTTTTCGGAATGGATATATGACTGTGTTACTTTTTTCAGACCTTCTGCTTCAATTTGGTTCCAGAGCTTTGAATCATCACTTTACAATAAGTCCAGTGATTCCTGTGGCTGACACATCAGGATGTGACGGAACTGCGTTCCTGCCATTAAGTATCGCTATGTATCCATTTTGCTGGTGTGCATTTACTTGGTTTGTGAATATTACTGCAGCAGAGATTGACAATATGGCCACGATAGTCAAAGCCGTGAAGATTGTATTTGCCATTATTTAAAAAAAGGCAATACAATTTACTAATAACTATAAATCGTATATGCAAAAATAAGACGTCAATAAATAGATAAATAAACCATAATATGTTATAAAAGTCTACTATTACCCTTAGTGTATGCGCATAACAACATGGATTTAATGTTTTTTTATTATATTACTGATAATTTAAATTGATATTCATTAAATCTCAATTTGTAAAATGACTATTATTGGTGACGCTTATCGCTGGATATATAGTAAACTTATTTCTCGTCCCACAAATTTTAGTTGGGTTATAAACAATCAACTAGCAGGAAGTGGATTACCGCTGTCTTATGATCAATTTATGTGGTTAGTAAATCATGGAATAGAGACAATTGTAACTGTAAGGGAAATTCCATTACCCGTACAATGGTTAACAGTTACGGATGTAAAGAATAGCTCCGCCAATAACGCGAATCTGAACAAAATAAATTATCTACATCTAAGGGTCGAAGACTATCATTCTCCTTCAATTGACGAGATTGATTCTACCGTCAAATTTATCGAAAATGAAATTGAAGTAGAAAAAAGATCAGTTTTAGTTCATTGTGCAGCTGGAAAAGGAAGAACTGGCACAATTCTGGGTGCTTATCTATTAAAAAAAGAAAATATTTCTGCAAAAGAAGCTATAAATAGAATTAGGAAACTAAGACCAGGATCTATTCAAACAGATTCACAAGAAAAGTCTATTCATGAATATGAAAAGTATTTAAAAGATAAATCAGCGAACCAAAATTGAGAATTACTAATAATCCTCTTAGTAACATACTGATATGATTATGATAACATTTTATTGATATGAGTTTAGATATTATAATTATGGATTTTGAAAAGCTTGAAAAATGGGCAGATGAAGCAAATATCTCTCGGAACCAAAATTTGAAGTTGAAGGCCAAAAAAATAGAGGAAGAACTTATCAAAAACCTTACTCAAGCGGATTTATACTTCCCAGTAGAGGATGAAGTCTTGATAACTAAAAATTCTGCTTCTTTTTTGTATAAAAATAGCAAGACATATCCTTGCTTATTAGAATTTATTGGAAAGGTACTTCATGTTGATATTCCCATAAAACTTAATGAATGCAAATTTGGTCCCGGGGGAATCATAGTATCTGCAAATGATAAGGAACAAGCACACAAGATTTTGCATGATTGTTGCCATGAGTTACAGATTCTTCTCAAGGGAAAGGAAAGGCATATTAGTTAATTCAAGGTTTACCGCCAACATATTGAAGAAATTTTTGAATAAGAATGATAGTTAGTACTTTTCATTTTTAATTGCTTAAGAAAGTAAACTTGTAAATCCCTTGCGTAGTCCTGATTCTGAATTATTATCTACTAGCATTTTGTGCCCTCACTTGGTAACCTATGATTCAGGAATTCGCAATATTAGTAATCGAATTTATTAAAAAATAAACAACAGCTTGTACAAAAATCATAAATGAATTGTTCTATAAGAAATTCACTTTCGTTTAATCAGCTCAAGTAGATTTGATAGCATGAATGGCTTTACCAAAACATCTTGTTTACTTACTCCAAGAGAATCAATAACCGTTGTAAGCCGATTAAGGGGATTGGTAGTTGTCAGAATAATTCTTTGATTTGGCAGAACGCGATGAATTTCATTTGTCACATTACTTGTTCTCATGTTATCACTTAAATGCATGTCTAAAACAACTATATCAAAATCTTTTTCCTTCAGTACAGATTGACACTTGTTACCATCTTCAGCTACTATGACATCAAAATCCAATGCACTCAAATATTCTGCATAAAGAGTTATTAAATGAGGTTCAGATTCCACTACGAGAATTCTAGTGTCATTTCTGTGTGCAAACGTATTGCGTAGCCGATTTAGATCGTATATGTCTAAATCTACCATCAAGTCATGTAAATTCGCAATCTTGCGCTTTGCATTTAATCTGCTTTGATCCATCATTACATGAGGATGAGGACATATTACTGTTATGTGGTAATTATTTTTCGTCCATTCATCATGGACATTTTGACACCACTTCTCTAAAAATTCAGATTCATCAAACCATTTATTTTCGCACCAACAACATGCAGCATCAGCGAAAACAGTTATTTTCGTTTCTTTACCTTGAATGAGACGTTGATGAAGTGTCTGCTCCAGCATTGCTTTAAGATTCTCAAATGGGGCTATATTTCCTATTAATGCAGATTCATAGTATGGCTTAAAGTTGATAATCTGTAGATTATTGTAATCAATTTGTTTCTGGTAGTTTTGTATTTTAGCAGATAAATTTGAAATGCTTGAGATGTGCGATTGGTCAAAAGCATAAACAGATGCATAAATAAAGCTCATTATTTTCTAATCCTTCGTTGATCCAATGTGCAGCCGCATCTGTACGCTCCTGGTCTTTTTCATATAGCAACATAACATGCTTGCCTCCGGAAATTTGGAATGGGTCTTGAAGATTACTCATATATAGATCGCAAACACCTACTATTAAATTGCGTGGAGAACACTACTTCGTAAGTTTTAATGTGCGTTATACTTAATTAAGATTGTAGTATAGTTATACAAATTGCCTACGAAATAGGTATTAGACTACGGATTGCTTTTTGAAATCGCAATCACGATCTCAATGGAACTAGGGCAAGACGAACATGGATATGAACGTAATATTATAGTAGTAACGATGATAGCATAAATATACAACCGAAGCGGTAAATAAAATCTAAAAAAATGAGTCTCTTAAAACATACATTTTTAAAATATTAAATCAAAAAACGACAGTCTATTCCCCATTTTTCCACATCATCTCTCTCATTTCACTGCCAACTATCTCTATTTGATTTTTCTCCAGTTGATTCATGAATCTAACAAATGAATTCTTTCCGTACTTCTTGTAAATATTTGACCATTCATTAGCAAATTCACCTGACTGAATATCCTTAAGCACTTGTTTCATATTTTCTTTTACTTCCTTGTTTATTATTCTTGGTCCTCTAGTAAGACCACCATATCTTGCAGTTTCACTGACTCTATTATACATCCCTGTTATACCATATTTGTATATCAAATCTACAATTAGTTTTAGTTCATGCAAACATTCGTAATAAGCTACTTCTGGTTGGTAACCAGCTTCAACCAGAGTCTCAAATGCATTAACTACAAGAGAATGTGCACCTCCACAGAGGTCGACCTGTTCTCCAAACCAGTCTGTTTCTACTTCTTCCTTAAATGTAGTTTCTATGACGCCTGGTCTAGTGCTTCCGATGGCTTTAGCAAGTCCCAGTACTGTATTTAATGCATTTCCTGTATAATCCTGATAAACAGCAACAAGTGAAGGAGTCCCAAATCCCTCCTGATACAGTTCACGTACTCTCTGACCAGGTCCTTTGGGGGCAACCATTATCACATCAACATTTTTTGGAGGAACAATCCATTTCCAATGAATGGCTGCTCCATGAGAAAAATTTAGTGTTTTTCCTTCTGAGAGTCCTGGTTCAATTTCATTCTTATAAACACTGGACTGTTCCATGTCCGGAGTTAAAATATGAATAATATCTGCTGTTTTTGAAGCATCCTTTACCTCTTTAACTATATGTCCATCACCTTCTGCGATTTTCCATGATTTTCCTTCTTTGTATAATCCAACTATTACATTTAACCCAGAATCCTTCATATTATTTGCCTGTGCTCTTCCCTGTATACCGTAGCCTATTACGGCAATTGTCTTATTTTTTAGGGGATCTAAAGATACGTCACTATCAAACCATTTTTTTGCAGTCATACTTCAAGATATTCTCTGACGTTATATATGCTATTTAACTTGAAATAATCTTGATCATCGTCCAGCTTAACTAACTAAATTAAGAAAAATCAAATCTCCATCTTCATAAAACATTTCTTGCATTCTAAGACTACGACATCAGGCTTATTCTGAAGTATTGAAAACTTTTTGTTACCGCAATTTTTGCATATGGGACAAGCTCTTAATGGTTTTGCCATGGAATATGGTAGTATAATTTCATTTATTCCATTAACTATTTTATATCAGGATATTGTTTAATCTCTCCAGAGGCATTTCCCTGGGTTTCAAATAATACTTTAATCCTCTTTATTCCATTGATTTCGGAAAGTATTGCATATACTGCATTTGGTACAAGGTCTTTCCATTCTTTGTTCATTACAATATTCATTCTGATGTTAGTGCCACTACAATTAACTTCATCATAAAATTTGGGCGGTCTAATATCAAAAGGTTGAGGGCTTCCAGACAAAAGTTCCAAAACAAATTTGTTACCGGTATAAATATAATTAAATTTAGGTACCATGGATCTCAAATGTTGAATCCAAATTGAATTATTTTCTAAATTTAAAATTGGGATGATATATACTCTTTTGAGATCAATTTTTTCTTCGATCAAAGAATTGTGAATAAGGTGTATTCGTTCTCCTGCAGTAAACGGATTTGAAAATGTATAGTTAAATTGAGAACTTCCTATTGCTATTATCAACTCATCACAATCTTCTAATATTTGATGGGCAAGATTCAGATGCCCATTATGAAATGGTTGAAACCTTCCCATCATTAATCCAGATTTCATTATTATCTATCATTTAGTTTATTTATTTGCTCTTTTATGTTATCTGATTCCACTTTTTTAAATAAAGGCTCAATATCACCTAATTTGTCACCTGGGTTCAATGATATCTCTCCAATTGTGTTCCACCTCTGTTCATGAATGTTATCTTGCAATCCAAGTTGTTTCCATATTTTTTCCACTGAAAATGGAATAAAAGGTTCAAGTAATAAAGATAGGGATCTTACCGCATTAATTGATACGAAAAGTGTGGAACCTGATCCTTCAGGATATTTCCAAGGTTCTTTTTTCTGAAAATATTGATTAAAAATTGAGGAAAAATTAAGAATACTTTTTAACGCCTTGTCAATTTCGTTACTTGCAATAAGGCCACCTACAATTTTACCAATATTTCCTATTTCCTCTAGAGATTTTTTATCTTCATCATCATATTCTTCTGGCCTTGGTATTTTGTTATCAAAATATTTCTTAATAAAAGTTAGTGTTCTATTTATAAAGTTACCAATATTGGCTATCAATTCATTGTTTATTTTTTCTTCAAAAGAATTCCAATCAAAGTTGATATCGTCTTGGGAATAATTGCAAATTGATGCAATATAAAATCGTAGGTAATCCGGTTCAAACAAATCCACAAATGCTCTTAATCCAATATACCAATTTCTGCTCTTAGAAATTTTATGATTTTGAAGCATGAGGTGTCCACGAGTTGGGATTAAATCAGGTAATCTGTATTCTTTATTTATCCCGATTCTAATTGCGGGTAAAAAAAGATAGTGATGATAGACAATGTCTTTTCCAATAAAATGATATATCTTGGAATCATTCCACTTTTCTTTTGCCCTTTGTATATCTCCGACAAGTTCTATAAGGCAAGAAATATAGCATAAATGGTTATCAAACCAACCATAGAACACCTTATCTTTTTTTTCATTGGTATTAGGAATTGGCACCCCCCATGAGATATCCCTTGTTATATCCCAATCTTGAAGTCCCTCAACAATCCAATTGAGTACATATTTTTTGACATCTTGTTGAAGTAACATATTTTCATTTAACCATTTTTCAAGTTCATTTTCAAAATTTGAAAGTTTAAAAAAATAATGATTGGTCTCCTTTTTAACTGGTTCAATACCACAAATAGCACATTTTGGATCTAGTATCTTATCTGGAATTCTACCACATTTTTCACACAGATCAGAATATTGATCTGTTGCATCACAGTAAGGGCATCTTCCAACTACGTAACGGTCTGGTAAAAATTTCAAGTCTTTTTCACAATAATATTGGATGACTTGCTTTTCATGGATAAGCCCTCTATTTTTTAGAACGTTAAAGACGTATTGAACGAAATGTATATTTGTACGAGAACTAGTTTGTGAAAAAGAATCAAAAATTATTCCAATTGACTTAAAATCCTCTAAATCTTTATCATGCCAATATTTAACATACTCTTCTGGTTTTATTTTCTTTTTTTCTGTCTCAATAAGTACAGGTGTTCCAAAGTCATCAGATGCACAAAGATGATAAACCTCTTTTCCGTCTAGTTTTAAATATCTTCCAAATATGTCTGCAGGAAGATAAGTGGATGAAATATGACCAAGATGTATTTCTCCGTTCGCGTATGGGAGTGCACTTGTTATAATCACACTCTCAATATTGGAATTTTGCACAGCAAAGGGCATTGATAGTAAAGAGGAATTAAAAGTATCGTGTGTAACTGGTTTAAATTTGTCTAATACCTGATTTTATTGTGATATTATTGAACATTAATTAATTATATCATGTAAGTTAGCTGTAATACCCTGATGAGCAATATTGAACTAATTGACAGGGGAAGAAAGTCATGGGAATGGGCAAACTTTCACATGGGCATCATAAATGCTATAGTTTCTGGAAATCTTGGAAATAAACCGTTGAAAGGATTGAAACTTGGGCTTTCACTGCATGTTACAAAAGAAACCTCTGTTCTGGTAATAGCTGCGTTAAAACTAGGATCAAAAGTTTCCCTCTGCTCAGCAAATCCATTATCAGTACAAGAGGATGTCGCAGCGTTTCTTTCATCAAAGGGAGTAGAAGTTTATGCATGGAAAAATGAGACAGATAGCGAGTATTCGGACAATCTAAATAGAGTTTTAGAAACCGGTCCTCAGATAATAACCGACGACGGCTCAAATCTGCATATACTTGCACATAATAAAAAAATTCAAGGGATATTGGGGGGAACTGAGGAAACTACATCCGGACTTACAAGATTAAGAGCGTTGGAAGATTATGGAAAATTGTTGTATCCCGTTATTGGTGTGAATGAAGCTAGAACCAAACATCTATTTGACAATCGGTTCGGTACTGGACAAAGTACTGTGAGCAGTATTATTAATTTGACAAATATTCTTATCGCTGGTAAACAAATAGTTGTATGTGGATATGGACACGTGGGCAAAGGAGTTACGACAAGATTACGTGGAATGGGTGGTATTGTTACCGTAGTTGAGGTTGATCCCATAAGAGCTCTTGAAGCGTATATGGAAGGCTATCACGTAAAAAAAATTAATGAAGTAGTTGACAAGGCAGATATTTTTATTACCTGTACTGGACAAAAGAATGTAATTAGAAACGAACATTTTAAAAAAATGAAAAATGGCGTAATACTTGCAAATGCAGGTCATTTTGACAATGAAATAGAGGTAAGAAAGTTATTTTCAAATTCAAGTAGAAGATATTCAATCAAACCGTATTTGGACTGTCTGCATATTTATGGCAGAAAAATTTTCCTACTATCAAGCGGTAGAGTCGTTAATTTAGTAGGATCTGATGGTAATCCTCCAGAAGTAATGGCAATGTCTTTTGCAAATCAACTTCTATCTATAATGCATATTTTTAGATATTATAGAAGAATGAAAAAGAAGGTCTATTCTGTTCCCGAAAATATTGATTCTGTGGTGGCAAAGTTATCACTAAAGTATCTTGGAATAGGTATCGATAAATTGACACCACTTCAGAAAAAGTATGCAAAATCATACTAATATAAGATCAATTATTATGACTCAAGATTCTTGAAACTGTACTTACCTTAACTTTAACAATTTCAAGGTTCAATTTGGTAATTTAAGGTAATATCATTCAAACTAGGATTGAAAATATTTCTGCAGATGGAAGAGAGATTTTTCAGGCATTTTTTCATATTTCATCCATAATATTTTATAAGAGATTAAAACTTAAAAAACTAATTATGACTTGGATGCGTGCTGCAAATATAGAAGAATTCGATAAAAAAACAGGAAAGGAAGTAAATTTAAGTGGGAATAGAATTGCCATTTTTCGAACAAAAGGAAAGTTTTATGCTATCGAAGCATTGTGTAGACATCAAGACGGTTCACTTGCTCCAGGTAAGATAGATGGAGAGGTAGTGGAATGCCCGTTGCATTCATGGCATTATAACATACGAACTGGAGAATTATTAGATTATCTGGAAGGTGTAAAATTGAAAACATTTAAAATTGATTTAAAGGGAAAGGATATCTACGTAGATGTTTGAGTTAACTTTATCATCATAATAATAATTGTTTTAGTTCTAATTTGAAAATTTATAATAGACTTTCTGATACTGTTGAAGAGATTAAGCCAAATAAAGACAACAAGATTAGAATATACGTTTGTGGTATTACAGTATATGATGACTGTCATATAGGACATGCAAGAACGATAGTGATTTTTGATGTATTAAGAAGATATTTGATCCATAAAGGATATGATTTGACATATGTACAAAATTTTACAGATGTCGATGACAAGATAATAAATAGAGCAAAAGAGGAAGGAAAAGCTACTGAAGAGATTTCTAGTAAGTATATCTCAAACTATTTTGAAGACTTTTGTAAATTAAATGTAATGAACGCCGATCATTATCCAAAAGCTACTGAACACATTAACGAGATAATAGAGGCAATTAAGATATTGAGAGAAAAAAATTATACATACACCACTTTAAACGGGATATATTTTAGAGTGCGGTCATTTCCAAATTATGGTAAACTATCAAAGAAGAAAATCGATGAGCTTGAAGAAGGTTCAAGAATTGAGATGGATTCCTTGAAAGAAGATCCATTAGATTTTGCCTTATGGAAATTTTCTTCTGACGCTCCATCATGGGATGGCCCCTGGGGAAAAGGAAGGCCAGGATGGCATATTGAATGTTCTGTCATGGTCTCAAAGTTTCTTGGTAATGAAATCGAAATTCATGGTGGCGGAACAGATCTTATTTTTCCACATCATGAGAATGAAATTGCTCAATCGGAAACCTTTAACGAAAAGAAACTTGCAAATCTCTGGATGCATGTAGGAATGATTACGATAAACTCTGAAAAGATGTCAAAATCGCTAAAAAATATGATTTTAGTTAGAAATGCCCTTAAAAAATGGGGAGCTAATATTCTTAGAATATACCTTATTTCCTCCCAATATTCAAAACCAATGGATTACAACGACGAAATTTTGCATGAAGCGTTACAAAAATGGAGACAGATTGAGCACTGTAATTACGAACTTAGGACAACAAAAAATAATGTCAATGTGGAAATAGCCGAATTTGAAAAGCAGTGCAATAATTATCTGAATATTTTTATGTCGTCTTTAGACAGCAATCTGAATACTTCGTCAGCATTAACTTCCTTTATGAAACTAATTTCATATATTAACAATTTAAGTTCTTCCGAAAAATTAACAACTGCAATGTCAACTCTAGCGTTACCTTTGGTTAGTACTATGATGAATATTATGGGCATAAAGATAATAGATATCAATGATACTGCCAAAGCAGAAATTGAAAACATGATTGAGTTAAGAAATAATCTTAGACTTGAGAAAAAATTTCAAGATGCAGATGAATTGCGAAAAAAGATATTTGAATTATATAATGTAGAGCTTACCGATCATTCCAAATACACTTCATGGAAAAAGATTGAAAGTGTCGAATTTGATAGATAGCGAAAGTATTTGAGATTTCTTTTACTATTTGCCAATGACAATCTTGAAAATTTATTGGTAAATATTGTTTAGTTTACAGAAAGATAAATCAATTGATTATTTGATAAACTATTAATTATTCAAAATATAGATTAAGTCATAGTTGAAAAATAAGAAAATAATCTTTGCGACTATAATATCAGCCGTGTTGGTTATTTCCATAGGCTTGGCAACATTCTTTAATCCTTTTAAGAGTAATGCCAAAATGTTTAGCGAATCATTAATTGTTTTGGTATCAAAGTCACAAGAATTGACAAGAAACTATCAACAAGAAGTTGGAAAGTGGAACATGAAAATACACGATAATTTGACAATGGTTATCATTACTGATAAATATCTGACTCAATTTGAAGCACTGGAGGGTGATGCAAAAAATTTAAAGGTTCCAAATGAGTATGAAAATATCAAAGATTCATTTATTCGGTCATTGGAATCAGAGGCCGCGAGTTACATACATTTCAAAAACTATTTGATTACTGGAAATAGGAGTGAAGATCAACTCTCAACAGATAATCTGTCCCTCTCGTATCAATATGAGCAGGTATACTCTGGTTTTCTTTCCAAAAATCATTAATTTTTATGTAATATGGATCTTTGGAGACAAAAATAAATTCCATGTCTATTTCAATATTTTGGAGACTTTTAGCAATGAGAAAAAACTCTTTTTTATGTGCACGTGATATATTAATACCAAAAACAGTATTGATTTTTTTCGGCATCCCGATATTGCTATTAAATAATTCAGCTTACTCAATAGAGAATTTTAAGACTTTACAAACAAATACATTAGTTGATCAAAGTGGAATCATTCATTTATTTGGTGAACTAAAAAATATTTCAAATGAATCACAATACAGTGTTACAGCATTCGCTAATCTTCATGATAAAAATGGCCAAAATATAGGTAATGGAAGTGGAATAGCAATGGTAAGATCATTAAATGTCGGGCAGGTTTCCCCTTTAGAGATTCTATTTCTAAATAAAGACCCATCCAAACAATTTTTTGATTATTCTCTAAATTATACAAGCAAAGCAGGACATCAGAAGGCCGATAATATAGTTATTACCTCATCAAAATCCAGACCTGATATATTTGGTTATTATTATGTTAGTGGAAGAATTTTGAATATGGGAAATCAAACTGCAACAAATGTACTTGCGATAGCATCTTTCTTCGACACGAATGGTAAAATAATTGGTCTATCTAGCGCGATAGCAGAACCTACTAACATTACCTCTCACTCTCCAGCTAGTTTTACAATAGTGATGGATGACAAATTACAATCATCTAAAATCAAAAATTATTCGTTAATTGCTGATTCAGACCAGTACGTTTCAAAATAAATTGCAAGTTTATTATTACAAGTCTTGCAGACGCAAAAAACTAGTTTTTGTTCTATGATAAGTAGTTCTCGTTTTTTGGTTCGGCAAGGCTACAGAATTATATAACGCTATTCTAGATTGTATAAAATATGGAAATATTTCATCCGTCTGTTTTTCTAGCTATGATTCCATATTTGTTTATTGGTAGCTTCCCTGTATTTGGATTGATATTGGTTACAAAATGGATTTTTGATGACACTAGAAAGAAGAAAAAAATTAGATTGAATTATGGTATTTGAAATTACTTTTTCTTTTGTAACTCTTTGTACATGTAGTAAGATATCACAGAATGTAAATACGTGAAAATATATAGCACATCTTTGCAATATTTTATCCATATAATGAATTCACCATCTCAAAAAAAGTGCGCTTTATGTGAAGAGGTGCTACCACTTTCAAGTGGTATAAATATTTGTGAAAATTGCATAAAAAGTGCAGACTGTTGTGTTGGATTAGAAAACTTGAGAGATTAAATCTAATTTCTATTCTGCCATTTTCAGAGTATCGCTAATAGTTATGATACCAATAACTTCTCCTTTCCGACTTACCAGTACACACTTGGCAAACCTTACTAGAGGAATTAGTGCCTTGGCAGGCGTGGCAATATCAACTATAGGTGGGGGTGGTTCCATGACTTGCAGAATAGGTACCTGGTGAATGTTCTTCTTATAGTCGCTTTCAAGTACTTTTCTAGCAAGGATATCCTCGCTTACGATTCCTACAATTTTAAATACATCAAAAACTGGAATTTGACTAATAGAGTTTTTCATCATTTTTTCTATTGCGACTTCTAATTTTTCATCTTTCTGGATTGAAATCACTTCATGACTACATATATCCCCAGCCTTCAGTGATGTTTTTCCTTCTTGAGAACTTAGAACCTCAAATATTTTTCTAGCAGTATCATAGCTGGGTTTACATCGTCCAGATTCAATTTGGTTTACCATAGATGTACTAATTCCGGATAGTGACGCTAGCTCACGCTGAGTCAATCCCAGTCTTATCCGTCCTTGCTTAATGTACTCTATTCTCGGAAGCATTTACTCATGATTTATTGCAGTATCATATTTTTATAGTAATAGCATGCACCGCAAAAAAAGAGAATAAAAATAAACAAGATGACATAGCCTTAACCTTATATTATATAGACTTAATGATGTCATACAATTAAAAATGAGTCAAGAGGCCCACAAGAAAAAGTGGGATTCTGTAAAGAGATACAAATTAACCAAGATGTTAAATCAGTTATCAAGTATTACTGGTCATGGCACTGAGTTGGTTACAGTGTATATTCCTCCGCGTAGACCAATTTTCGAAGTAATAGGCCAACTGAGAAATGAGTCTGGGACCGCTTCTAATATCAAGTCTGATTTAACAAGAACACACGTACAGGATGCCTTGAGTAAGACGGTAGAACATCTTAAACTCTTCAAAGAAACACCAGAGAATGGACTTGCAATTTTTTGTGGAGCCATTCCAAATAACAAGGGAATAGGAAATGAGAAAATAGAACTTTATTCGGTTTTCCCGCCAAAACCTATTCAGATTAATCTGTATAGATGCGATGATCATTTTTGGACAGATCATATAAAAGACATGCTCAGAGATGAAAAAGTAATAGGATTACTAGCTATAGATAGTCAGGAGGCAGGATTAGGTATCCTAACAGGGGATAGGTGGGAAGTGATAGATACCCTAACATCAGGTGTGGCTGGAAAGCATCGACAGGGAGGACAATCAGCAAGGAGATTTGAGAGACTCAGGGAAAATGAACTGAATGAATACTTTCACAGAATTGCAGATCACGCGCAAAAAGTTTTCATCGACGAATATAAGATAAATGGATTGATCCTAGGAGGTCCTGGACCAACAAAGGAGAATTTTTTGAAGGAAGAATATCTGGACTATAGACTTCAAAATAATGTAGTTGCTACAATAGATAGTTCATACTCTGGAAGTGAAGGAGTTAGAGAGATCCTGGAAAAGGTAAATGAGCAAGGCATAATAACAGAATATAGATTATTAGAAGAAAAAAAATTAATCAAGAAATTCATGAGCCAAGTTTATTCAAATGAAGGGCTAGCAGTATATGGACTTAATGATGTTCTAAAGTTTTTGAGAAGTGGAATAATCGATACCTTGATTGTCACTGATGAAATATCATACGTCCAGTTAGAGGTTAAGTGTAATAAATGTGGAGATGTTGAGGAGAAGTTTGTTGAGCGATCTAAATTAATCACTTTAAAGCAAGATGAGGCTTCAAAAGCCTGTTCTAAATGCGGAAGTGTGGATAAGGTTAGTAGTGAAAAAGATATTGTCGATGTCCTCGAAGAGTTATCCATTAATATAGGAAGCAAGATGGAAATTATCTCGTCAAAAACGGAAGAAGGTGCTCAACTAGGGAGTCTGGGAAATATTGGTGCATTGTTACGTTTTAATCCCTCGCGTTAAATCACAAATTACTTTGCTTTAATATCAGATACCGTCAATGATGATTTTATTTTTTGTGCAATCTTGTTTAGTTCCTCGTCTGATATGAGCGTTCTAGAGGGCCATCTCCCATTTGGAGAATCGTAGTTGAATCTTGGGATTATATGAACATGAACATGAAGGACAATTTGATTTGCTGCACGTCCATTGTTTTGGCCAATGTTTAAGCCCTTTGCATCTAACGCTTTAACAATTGCCTTTGCCAAAAACGAAACCGTGGAAAACAGTTTTCCAATTTCTTCATCTTGCATTGAAAAAATACTCTCGTGATGTTTTTTTGGTAGGACTAGAGTATGCCCAGTATTTATGGGATATTTGTCCATAAACGCAATATACCGAGAATCTTCGTAAAGTTTGACAGCTTGTAATTTGTCATCAATTATAGAGCAGAAAATACACGATTTAGTACTCGTTTTCAATAAGTAAAATCCATATCTTTTGCTGATTTATGTTTTTGTTATGTTTCCTAATTTACGTGACTTTTAAATAGGTCATATTTTTTTCTAATTGTAAATGACTGAAACTATCGAAGTATACGAATTCAATATGAAATTTACATTTACTTGCCCAAAATGTGATTATAAAAATGAAGATATCTCTTCTGTAGATATCGCTAACGGCAATGCAGAGTGTGGAATGTGTGAAACTATTTTTAAAATAGAGGGCGTTGACGGAATAAAGATTTTTGCACTTGTAGAATAATTTCTTAGATTTGATGATACTTAAATTGGTATTAATGTTATATTAAAATACGCTTTAATTATTAATTCATTAATGAAACTTATCAGTAGAACTGTAGTTAATGGACCTGCGAGGGCTCCGCATAGAGCCATGTATAAAGCGATGGGTCTAAATGATGACGATTTGTTAAAACCCATAGTGGGCGTTTCTTCCACATGTAATGAAGCGACACCCTGTAACATTCATTTAGGAGATTTAGCTCAGCATTCAAAGGCTGGAGTAAAAGATTCAGGTTGTACTCCAAGAGAATTTACCGCAGTTTCTGTTTCAGATGGTATAGCAATGGGACATGAGGGAATGAAGGCATCTCTTGTTAGCCGTGAAGTTATTGCAGATTCAATTGAGATAATGATGCGAGCCCATGGATATGATGCACTCGTTGGAATTTCAGGATGTGACAAGAGTTTACCAGGAACTATCATGGGGATGGCTAGAATGAATCTGCCATCAATATTTGTCTACGGAGGTACAATTTTACCAGGAACTTGGAATGGAAAGCCGGTTACCATACAAGACGTATATGAAGCGGTCGGTTCATTCGAAGCAGGTAAGATGAACTTGGAAGATTTAAAAAATTTGGAAAATGTTGCATGTCCATCAGCGGGCTCATGCGGCGGCATGTATACGGCAAATACAATGGCCTGTATCAGTGAAGCACTGGGTATAGCCCTACCGGGAAGCGCTTCTCCTCCTGCATTGAGCGAAAAGAGAAACAAGATCTGCTATGAAACGGGAAAACAAATCTATCATCTTTTAGAGAATAATATAAGACCAAAGGATATCCTTACCTTTGAAGCATTTGAAAACGCAATAGCAATTGCAAATGCAATTGGAGGTTCAACCAATGCAATACTTCACTTGCTTGCTATTTCTAAAGAGATAGGTGTACATCTTGATTTACGAGACTTTGAGCGAATTCGTAAGAGAACACCTCATCTGGCTGACACAAGACCTGGAGGTATGTATGTAATGGTTGATTTAGATAGGGTAGGAGGAGTGCCTGTCATACTAAAAAGTTTACTTAAAAAAGGATTATTGAATCCAGATACCTTGACTGTCACAGGCAAGACAATGAAAGAAAATCTTCAAAAAATATCGCAAACTAGTTCTGAACCAGTAATATATTCATGTGAAAAACCTCTTCACCCAGAAGGCACGCTCAAAATTCTAAAAGGAACGCTAGCTCCTGAGGGTGCAGTAATAAAGATCGCAGGCCTCCAGAGGACAAAATTTGAAGGATTTGCAAAAGTGTTTAATTCTGAAGAAGATGCCTTTGAAGCAATTTCAAAACAAGAAATAAAGAAAGAAGATGTAATTGTGATTAGATATGAAGGTCCTAAAGGGGGACCTGGTATGAGGGAGATGCTAGCCGTTACTGCTGCACTAGTTGGACAAGGACTTGGAACGGAAGTATCAATGGTTACAGATGGAAGGTTTTCTGGAGCAACAAGAGGATTTATGGTTGGTCATGTTTCGCCTGAAGCGACAGTAGGCGGACCGATTTCGCTGGTAAGAAAAGGCGATAAGATCAGCATTGACCTTGATAATGGAAAGATCGATTTGAAAGTCAGTAGCACAGAACTTAACAGAAGAAGAAAATCATGGAAGCCAATTAAAACAAAATATAAGGTCGGAGTGTTGGCAAAATACAGGTTGCTTGCTAGGTCAGCATCAGAAGGAGCCGTAACAATACCCTCATTGAAATAGGCTTTTGGGCACGTGTCAAAAACTAGCAAAACTTAGCAAACCTTGATATTCACTCAAATGGCACATTTCAAAAACCTTTTCCTATTGTCAATTATTGTCATATCCATAATTTCAGTCGTATTTTTCTTGTACAGGTACGAGTCAGTTACGGTAAATTTTTTCCCTCAAAATTCTGATTTGATATTTCAAGGTATTTTCAACAATGCTACTAGTTTGGCAGAGTTAGGAAATACTACAAGGTCTCTTGGGATAAGTAATATTTCAGGAATTAATGCAAATCAAAATGCAACCATTGTGAACAAAAATAACAAAACAAATGAACCTCTGGACGATATCGATTCAATAAGTAACCCTATCGATACCCTTACAAAGATGATAGTTAGTATATTAGAAAAGTCCACAATCGATAATTCAAAAATTAGTAAAGACCAAGGGCTCAAAAACTACTACGATTTGAAAGGAACGTGGAACCTTGCAATTAGAGGTGATAAATTTTCAAACTTTACAGGTGTAATACTTTTGAACAATACGTATAATCACATTACCAAGAATTATAGTTTGAATCTTGTTACTTCCAGTGCTGATAATATCACATTCGAGGCAACAAATCAGATAATAAAAATAAAAGGAACTGGCGATTTGACTCTTGACAATCAAACTGCAAAGGTTGAATTATTAATAATTCTATATAAAAACGAAAATATCTATGTAGTATTTGTCTCTAAAACTAATGAAAATCTATTTGATAATTTTCTAATTCATGGAAATATATCAGAGAAAAAATTTGAATATTGATGATAGTTAAGACTCATTTTAATTATAGCTTATTCAGCGCCTATCAGGCCAATTAAATCAAATCCTTCAGAGATCTTTGAAGTTATTTCTGCAATTGAAATCAAATGCCCATCGGGATCTTCTATTATTGTGTGCTTGCCAAACGATTCTTGTTTGGGTTCCTTAAAAAATTTAACATTTTTCTCTTTCAGTTTATTGGCGACTGATTCCAAATTACTAACCATGAACCCAGCTAGAATTCCAGAGCTCTTTGTTTTCACTTTATTCTTAGACGGATGTAAGGCTAGTACTGTGCCGCTTGAAAAGAATTCGACCCATTCGGTAGAAGTGTTCTTGACCGGTAGTTCCAAAATATCGCGATAAAATTTAATAGATTTATCCATATCACTCACCAAGAGGATTACTGCTCCAAGTCTTTTGAATGTCAAATTACTGCAAAATGATTAATTCCGAATTAATAACTTATCGATCTTAGACACAAATTGAACTTTAAATTATAGTAAATTATATAAAATTTTTAATTTACTTAAAACAAGATTAGTGAAATTCAAATGTTGACCGTAAAAGTAGTTGATAATAAGATAGCTTTGGTTGAAAGTGATTTACCCAAATTTGATCAGGACGAAATCTTGGTCAGAATGCATTCATGTGGTATATGTGGTTCTGATTTAGAAAAAGTCTATGGAAATTACGGGATGAAATCTGTGCGGGTAGGACATGAGCCTGCAGGAGACATTATTGCAGTCGGTAAAAATGTAAAGAAATTTCAAGAAGGAGACAGGGTTTTCGTCCATCACCACGTCAGCTGTTACTCTTGCCGATATTGCATTCAAGGAAATTATACAATGTGTAACAATTATCAAAAAAGCAATATTGAACCTTGCGGATTATCTGAGGAGTTTATCGTTCCAAAATTGAATATTGAGCATGGTGGTGTGCTAAAGCTGCCTGAATCAATTTCTTATGACGAAGCTGCGTTAATTGAACCATTTGCTTGCTGCATAAGAGGGCTAAACAAAATTTCAATAAAACATGGAGATAATGTGGCTATATTGGGGGCTGGACCGACTGGTGTAATGCATATGCTGTTGGCCAAAATGTGGGGTGCCAACAATATTGTGGTTTCTGATATCAATGAATTTAGATTGAAATTTGTTGAAAAATACGGTGTAATTCCTGTAAATTCAAAGCAAGATAATTTGGATGACGTCATCAACCAAAATACGGAAAACATAGGAGCTGATGTGACTATCTTGGCTACTGGCAGTATTAAGGCATTTGAAAGTTCACTTAAAATCACAAGAAGAGGTGGAAAAATATTACTTTTCGGTGTCCCATCACTTGGAAGTAAATTTGAACTAGATTTGAGCTCCATCTATTCCAACGAACAAATAATCATACCAAGCTATGGTGCTTCCGAAATAGAAACGAATCAAGCATTATCCTTGATTTCTGACAAATCAATCGATCTTTTACCTCTTGTCACCCATCGTTTTCAAATTAGAGAATCTAGTGACGCTTTCAAATGCGCGCATGATGCCTTGGATGCTATGAAGGTATTGATAGTAACATAATGAGTATCGCGATCAAAACATAAATAACTTGTATAGTGAGCTTATTTTACATGGATTGGGGAATAAGAAATCGCTTATCAAGGATATTGAACCCACAAGATGGAAAAGGAGTTATGCTCGCAGTTGATCATGGCTATTTTTTAGGTCCCACTGAAAAATTGGAGAATCCAAGAAAGACAATTAAGCCACTACTAAAATATGCGGAATCTTTGATGCTCACTAGAGGAATTTTGAGAAGATGCGTTGATCCGGATTCTGATATTCCAATAGTATTGCGCGTTTCTGGAGGCACTAGTATTTTAGGCGAAGATCTGTCAAATGAGACTATTACAACGTCAGTTGAAGAAGCAATAAAACTCAATGCTTCGTGTTTGGCTTTGTCTATTTTTGTTGGAAGTAAATATGAACACCAGACACTAAGTAATCTTTCTAAACTGGTAGACCAAGGAGAGAATTATGGAATCCCAGTATTAGCAGTTACCGCAGTTGGAAAAGAAATGGCCCGAGATGCAAGATATCTTGCTCTATCCTGTAGAATAGCCGGGGAATTAGGAGCTCATTTGGTAAAAACCTATTACTGTGAAAACTTTGAAAATGTGGTTGAAGGATGCCCTGTGCCAGTCATTATTGCAGGTGGCAAAAAATTACCAGAAAAGGAGGCACTCAATTTGACGTTTAATGCAATAAAAGATGGAGCGTCAGGTGTGGATATGGGTAGAAATATTTGGCAATCTAATTATCCAGTTGAAATGATTCAGGCTGTCCGAGCAATTGTTCATGACAAGTTAACGGTAGAAGAGTCAATGAATTCATTCTTTTTGAACAAAAATATACGATCTAACGAATTGGAAACCTTAAAGACAACATAAATATTTTTAATGGGTCTTATTTGATTACTTTAGCATGTCGGAGTATGAAGGGGGTACTTTTAGGTGCGAAATATGTGCAAAAGAATTTCTAACAAAGAACGAATGCGACGCTCATTATGAAGATGTTCACGGGGACGAAATTGCAAACATTGGTGAATAGCTCTTTTCTTGTGAAAGAGCAAATGGAACTTAATACTGTAATGTTAGATTTTTTAGTGACCAAATTAATTTATTTAAAGATATAGTTGAAAATTGCAAATGTAGTTTTGTTTGAGCTTGGAATATGCATTCTTGAGGACACTAATCTAAATTATGTAAAAAAATTTGAAAATCCTGAACTGGAGTATTCTTCAATCCTCCAGGGTGAAAATAATGTGATAGCGGACTTGATTCCAAAATTGAGGGATTACGATCAAATTAGAGTAAATAATAAGAGTTTAGTTGAAATTCTTCAGAGCGAAAATATTGATGTTAAATTAATGTCTGATTCAAGACAAAATGAAATAAATCAAAATAAATTGGATCTGATTGTCAAATTTGGACTCGCTGAAAATAAAGAAGAACTATCTGCTATCTTGCAAAGGTTTGCGATAAATCTTTCATCCATGAAGGTGAAAAAAACATCTGAAAAATTAGATCTTCATTTGATCCAAGCAGTTAATACACTAGATGAACTAGACGAGATAATTAATACAATAAGTACAAGAATTCGTGAATGGTATGGACTTCATTTCCCAGAATTGGACTATATACTTCAAAATATTATCACATATGCCAGTATTGTAAAGGATGCAGGACCAAGAGAAAATATTTCCAAGGAACTCTTAGGTCAACTCGATGTGCCTGAAAAAAAAATTGAATTAATTCAACTAGCCATAGTAAAAAGTCAGGGAGGAGACCTTACTCCTGAAAGTTCTGAATCTCTAAAAATTTTAGCATCACAAGTTATAAAGTTATCAGAATTAAGAACAAGTCTATCTGACACGATTGAAAATTTGATGGAAACACTTGCTCCAAACATAAAAAATATTCTTACTGCAATAATAGGCGCAAGATTAATTGCTAAAGCAGGTAGCCTATCGAAATTGGCGCAGATGCCTTCGAGTACAATTCAAATAATTGGTGCAGAGAAGGCATTGTTTAGAGCATTAAAAACTGGCACCAGACCTCCAAAACACGGTTTATTATTTCAGCATCCATCAGTTCACGCTGCTCCAAAATGGCAAAGAGGTAAAATTGCCCGTGCATTGTCCTCAAAAATTGCGATTGCTGTTAGAATCGATGTATACCGAAACGCATCTTTGGATACATCAATATCAGAGAAATTGAATAGGAGAATAGAAACTATTCAGCGGATTTATCATGAACCTCCAAAAGTAAAAGATACTTTCGAAAATAGGTTTGTGAATAAGAGAATAAAAAAATCTCTCAAATTCAAAAAGAGAAATATGTATCATGGAAAACGAAGACGCTATTAGTTACATTACTCTTAATGGTAAAGAACATATAGCTACTGTAAATCTATTGAAAGGAATTACTCTATACGGTGAAAAACTAGTCACTCGAAATGGAAGTGAATATCGCACATGGGATCCCTTTAGGAGTAAATTAGCTGCGGCATATATCAAGGGATTAAAATTTGATTTCTCTTCAGTAGGAAACATATTATATTTAGGTGCATCAACAGGAACAACAGTGAGTCACCTATCGGACATAATTGGATATTCTGGTAAAATTTTTGCTGTTGAATCTTCGACGAGAGTTGCAAGAGAGTTAATTTCAAATGTCTCGTCTAAGAGAACAAATGTCATACCAATAATAGAAGATGCAAGGAAACCGAGAAATTATTTTTCAATATATGATAAAATGGATCTTGTCTATTGCGACATTGCCCAACCAGATCAAACAAGTATAGCCATTGAAAATTGTAAAATATATCTTAAAGAAGGAAAACCAATACTTCTTGTTATCAAAACTAGAAGTATTGATGTGACAATGTCTCCAAAAAAGGTAATCGCACAAGAAATAAAAAAATTACAAAATAATTTTTTTGAAATTAGACAACAAATAGATCTTGAGCCATTCGACAAGGATCATGCAATGATAAAGGCAATATTTTACACAAAATAGTCATAGGTATATATCCAAACCAGAAACAATCATTTGAGCAGGCTTCCAAGATTTTCTTGCGAATGGCGGAATTTCCTTTTTTTCTCTAAACCACTTTCTTACAAACTCTATTGTTTTTTTGTCTGAAGGATATCCACTGCCAATGTCCCCGTATCTCATCCGGATTTTGCCTATTTCACAATCACGTACAACTTTTGCGATAATAGAGGCCCCTGAAACTACAACGTTCAATTTGTCAGCATGGTGCATAGAAATTACTCTAGTATTTTTTTGATTAAGAAAACTACTAATGGTTCTTTCATATCTTGAGGGGTTTATATCACAGGAGTCTACATACGTCTTGTCCGATTTCATATTTTGTATTGTGATAGCCATAGCTTCTGCTTCAAGCAGGTTTAGATTGTTTTTAAAAACATGAAAGTCAATATCTTCGATGCTTATATTACAGACACAAATTGACTTTGCAATACTTACAATCTGACCAAAGAGAACCTGTCTTTTTTTTCGTGTAAGTAACTTTGAATCTTTAATCCCTTTCTCAATCATCTCTGAAATCGATTTTTTACTCACACAAATTCCTGCTACAATTATTGGTCCTAATAATGATCCTCTACCAGCTTCATCTACTCCACAAATGATATTTTCCTTACTACTGAACTCTAATCCCTTTACCCCAAATCAACATCTGTTGCTATTTTATCCTTATCCCTTTTGGAATCATGATATATTAAGAGTTATCAATTATCCTATAAATTAGGATTGAAAAATGATTTCAAAAGGATCAAAGAAGGAAAAACAGAACTCCTAGTTCCGACTGTTTCACTATCAGAAAAAGTACCTCCAAAAAATCCTGCTTTTTTTAATCCAAGTGCCAAGTGGAATAGAGATGTTTCTGTGTTGATCTACAAGACATATGCCTCTTTCTCAAAAAATGCCAGAACCTTTGCCGATTCAATCTGTGGCGTTGGGGCAAGAGGATTGAGAACTGCAGTCGAAGTGCCAAAAATAGATACGGTTTATCTTAATGATCTAAATCCCATCGCCATAGAACTCGCAAAAGAAAGCGCCAAACTGAATGAGATAGAAAACAAATGTGTTTTTGATATCAATGAGGTATGCAAATTTTTAAATTTTGAGCAACGTGATGTTCGAAAATTTGACATAGTGGATCTTGATCCGTTTGGAAGTCCGTCACCTTATGTAGATTGTGTTTTGCGGTCCGTAAACAACCATGGATTGATATCAATTACAGCAACGGACACTGCAGTTTTATGTGGAGTATATCCAAACGTGTGTTATAGAAAATACTATGGATTTCCAATAAGAACCGATTATTGTAATGAAATTGGAATAAGGCTTTTGGTCTCTTTTATAGCATTGAACGCTTCACGATTTGATTTATCTGTAATTCCATATTTCTGTCATAACAATCTTCATTATATGAGAGTATATCTGAAGGTGGTATTTGGTAACTCTCTTGCAAATTCTGTTTCTTCAAAAATGGGACATCTTAAGCATTGTCGCAATTGTAATCATCGTAAAGTTGAAAATCTTAAGGAACACAATGTGCTTTGCGAAATATGTAATTCAAAATGTATCTTAGCCGGACCACTCTGGATAGAGAACCTATTTGACTTTGAATTTGTAAAGGAGACGTTAAATGTGTTGGAAAAGGATGAATATCTTTCATCAAGTGAAACTAATTATAAAAGGCTACTTAGAATGATGCAAATTTGTAAAAATGAACTAGCATATCCATTTTATTTTGAAACAGATAGTATTGCATCTAAAGCAAAAAAGAGTTCGATCTCATTGGATAAAGTGATTAACTCTCTTATTGAAAATGGATTCAAGGCATCAAAAACTATTATGAATGATAAAGGATTCAAAACAAATGCCTCTTCAAATGATATAATTAATGCCCTTTACAAATAAATAATAATTTATGATAAACAATGTCGTGACATGTTGGGGAATTTCGTTAATATTCTATACGATACTACTACCTGATAACAGTTAATTACTATACTCTCATTAAAAACTTAATGGAAAACAACGCCGAAAAGGATCCTAAATATTGGGTTAATATGGGATATTCTCTTACTGCTGAAGGAAAAGATGAACAAGCAAAAAAATATTATAAAAAAGCCTTGGAACTTGATCCGGAAAATCCCGCCGCTTTGATAAATCTCGGAAAGGCTCAATCTCTAACGGGAGAATTAAAAGAGGCTAAAAAAAATCTACTATATGCGATTAAACTTTATCCCGAATCAGTTGAACCTTGGATTAACCTGGGGATAGTTTATGGAGAAGAAAAAAAACTGGACGAGGAGATGAATTGCTACAATAAAGCATTAGATATAGATCCAAGCATACCAGCAATTTGGCATAACAGAGGGTATCTCTACAGGCAGAAAGAGATGTTTAAAGAAGCCATATCTGACTACCAACAGGCTCTCAGACTTCGTCCTAAGCATATTCAGACTCTATTATACAAGGCTATTGCACATTTTCATTTAAAGGAATTTGATGATGCTGATAAATGCCTTGATGAAATACTAGACATTGACCCGAACCATGTCGACGCATTGGCAAACAAAGCAAATATTTTCAGTCAAAAGGGGAAAATATGCCGACGCATTAGAATACATAAACCGGTCGTTAAAAATTAACAACACAAGCATAGATCTATTGAGAAACAAAGCTGAATTATTACGCTGGCTTGGAGATTCTACAAATGCGAGAATATGTGATGAGGAAGCCGATAGGTTAGGATCGCATACTAAAAATGAAGAAATCGAATAGATGTGAATAGTACCTTCATTAGTAAAATGGTTTTCCGATTATTTGATAGCACAACTAAAAGAGCAATTGCCAAGAGAAGCGAAGACTCAAGGTTGGAAGGGCTTTAAAGAGGCAATTAATAATATTGGGCGCGAATAGTAATAAGCCAATAATATCTGACTTCCTCTATGGATTTGGAGTGGGCTGTATTAGTAGCCGCAATTTCTGCGTGGGCCACTTTATTTATTGGGCTCATCACGCGTGACTTGGTAAAAAGACAATTTGAAGAACAATTTGAATCTAATAAAAAACAGCACCAAGTTCAAGGTCTACTTGAAGCATTTAAAATCCTTGATAAGGAAGATCATAGAGAGTTTCGAAAAACAGTATTCATTCAATATTTTGAATATTTTGAAAATGGAGATGTAAAAGTATTTAAACACAATGCAGTCGCGAATGTCATGGCAGATTTTGATATAATGGGCAAATTAGTAAAGTCTAACAATATTGATAGAGATGAATTTTTAGAGGAATATGGTTCACTCGCTTACCGGTGTTGGAAATGTCTCGAGGATCACATAATACATGAAAGAGAGGAGAGAAAATTTCCTCCTTTTATGACTTGGTTTGAGTGGCTAGCAAAGGAAGGATACAAATATTGGAAGGAGGGGCATAAGCCTCAAGGTTATGACTTCGATGATACTGTCTTATTTCATCCACATGATCCTGCTAAGAAAATAGATTTTCGATCCAAACCTAAATGGAAAGGGAAAGGTAGCCCGATTTGATATTGAGGCAACCAATAATAGTTTAAACCTGCTTATAGTATCACTGTTGGTTTGGTTTACGTTGTTTAAATGATTCCAATCTAAAGATTTATGCAACATATACTACATTTATTAACGCAAAATAAATACTGTATGCTGTGCAAGTTCAAGAGCTATCAAGAGTAAGAACTTGGGTCCAGTTACCAAAACTCTATACAAATAAATACCGATTTATAACAATCCTGTTTAATTCATTTACGACTGCTTATCAATAATTAAATAGTAATTTATAGAAAAAGCGTATTTATGAGAGTAAATGATACGCATACCCATATTCATTGGTTGTAATGTTTGGGGTGTAGATTGTGAAATTACAAGTTAAAAATTTATCCAAAAAATTTAGAACAAGCAGTTCAAATTCTGAATACGTTACTGCTATTGAAAATATTGATCTTACAATTAACGATGGTGAATTTGTTTGCATTGTAGGTCCATCGGGTTGTGGGAAATCTACTCTTCTTAACATTCTTGCGGGACTTGACAAACCTACTGAAGGTGAAATCATACTGAATGGTCATCAAATTAAAGGAACTGGGCCTGATAGAATTATTGTCTTCCAGGAGAATGCTTTGTTTCCATGGCTCAAAGTAATCGAAAATGTTGAGTTTGGTTTAAAAATGGCAGGGTTGCAGAAAGATAAAAGACGACAAATTGCATTGAGCCATTTAGAAACAATGCAACTGACAAAATTTGCCGATTCTTATGTCTATCAATTATCTGGCGGCATGAAGCAAAGGGTAGCCCTTGCTAGGGCACTTGTTATGGATCCTGACATATTGCTTATGGATGAGCCATTTGCCTCTCTAGATTCTCAAACACGAGATTTACTGTCGGTTGAACTACAACTTATTTGGTCAAAAACTAGAAAAAATATTATTTTTGTAACTCATAATATAATGGAGTCTGTTTGTCTTGGAGATAGAATATTTGTATTTACCAATAGACCAGGAAAAATCAAAAAAGAAATTACGGTTCAACATAGAAGGCCAAGGCTTAGCGAAGACGATGAACTCCAACCTTATTACAGGGAGGTTTTGAGTGAATTGAAAAGCGAAATCAGCGCTGCGCGCAAACAGAAATTGGATTAATTTTCCTTCAGTTTCATTACAAGATCTAAACCATCTTCAAAACTATTCGGTGAGCACAAAAGTATTTTTTCTGTTAGAGTGGCTGCTTCTCGAACAAAATTTTCTGGTTCGTCTCTATATGATCTCCAATCCAGACCTATTTTCTGCGCTGAGATTTCGTTTCTTTTGGAGGGACACATGATGCATGGTATAACATCAATGCCATATGGTGCAGACATTTTAATAATTTCTTGTAGATTGTGTATAGAACTTATTGATTGTGTAACAAACGCACGCGGTCTTGCTTCAAGCTTATTTTTGATTTTCGCTGTGTCACTTATTTTGCTTGGAACTGATAGGTCAAATTTTATGTAATTGTTAAAACTATGCGATGATAGAATCCTGACAATCTTTGTAGGTGGGATATCGAAAATTTTATTTCCAATAATTGGTTCATCTCCACGAAGAATTAAGATGCTATAGACTCCACAGAATATTGCTTCAGAGACAAACTGGAATATCGATATGAGATTTTTGTCATAAAGTCTACACGTACAACTTATCGGTTTTGAAATTCCTAGTCTTTTTAACATTGAAACAAGCATTAAACTGGAGACTCTTGGTACGCCCAGTACATTATCTGTCAAATGTATTCCGTCAACAAATTCTGATATTTTTTTTGCCCTTGACATAAAGAGGTCTATATTCTTGTTTATTGTATCATGATCAAAATAATTATTGTAAAGAACCTTTGGAGGGTTCATTTCATAAATAACTTTAACATCCATATTATTTCACAATGATTATCGTAATTAAAGGCTTAACTCGTAATCTCGAAAATGTGAAATGGAGTGTTTCTGCAGAAGGCTTTTCGCTCGATAGATTTTATACTTTCTAATTATTAATAAATACAACAGATGATATTGTTTGTACAATGAAAAGGAAATCAAACATTTGATTTATCCGTTTCTAAATAAAAAAGTAATCTTTCCATCATCTTCATTTCAATTAAGATTTGCGGCAGTAATGATAATAATTCATTTCACAAAAAAGATTCCGTATGTTATTTTAATAAGGAGGACTAAACTTGTGATAAATCATGCAGGTGAAATTTCCTTTCCTGGTGGCAATTTTATGGAAGAGGACGTTAACATGTTGGGGACTGCAATAAGAGAAACAAGTGAGGAAATAGGAATCAGGATTAAAAAACAACAGGTAATTGGATATCTTAATGCAGTGAAGACACTAACTTCACAGTATATTATTTATCCATACATTGCTTTGATAGGCAAGATTCCTAAAATAACCAGTACTAATTATGAGGTTGAAAAAATCATAGATGCCCCTCTTATATCATTACTTAAAACCAGACAGAACGATACAGAACACCAGCAAGAATTTTCTATCTCCGAGTTACCTAAATTTACCTACAAAAATGAGATAATTTGGGGAGCAACAGCAAAAATATTAGTCCAACTTGCAGACCTGTTTTCTCGTGAAATAGATTTGAATTGAAAGTTTTTTGAGCAAAAATACAGTGGTTTGTACGGTAAGAGCTTTATCAATAAGCATGTACTTCAGATTTGTGTTTTCTTAAACTTCTAAAAGTACCAAATTTCAAGGTGCATTTATCGCATTTCCAGAGATTTACCTTTGCTTGGCTGTAAAAAGTATATGACTGATTTCCACTTTCATATTTGCGTGTACTGCTATTGTAATTCACTGGATTGTAATTTATTCTGTATTTGATTCTTGATATGTTTATTTTCAATTGTAATGCCATTGAATTTTTAGTATTAAAAAAGTGAAGTTAATTGATGATATAGGAATCAATCAACCTTATTTTACTAAATCTGGAGCAACAAAACTAATATCTCATATGGAAAAAGGATCCATGTGTATTTTGAAAATTTAAGAGATTACGTAGAATCTCTTGAAAAAACGGGCCAATTGAAGAGGATAAAAACTAGGGTATCGGTAGATTTAGAAATAGCAGAGATATTGCGCAGACTAATGTATGAGAACGATTCACCTGCAGTATTATTTGAAAATGTCGAAGGCTATAAAATCCCCGTACTTGGTAACGCATTTGGATCCATGAGACGATTAAAACTGGCTCTTGACATGGAAAATTTTGAAGAAATCGGTGAACGTATAACCGCTTTAACAAAATTAAAAATACCTCATGGATTATTAAATAAATTTAAGGCTCTTCCAAAGTTATCTGAGATATCGGACTATGGTCCAAAAATTACAAATGGAGGTCCAGTCACAGAAATTATTGAAACTGCTAACCCCTCACTATATACTTTACCCATTATCAAATCCTTTCCTAAAGACTCTGGGAGATTTATTACATTTGGAATTACGGTTACAAAAAATCCTGAAACACAGATTCGAAATATGGGGGTATACAGATTACAAGTAATCAATCCCAAAAAAGCCATAATGCATTGGCAAATTCACAAGCGAGGTGCATTGCATTATCAAATGAATACAGAAAAAAATCAAAATACGGCGGTTGCGATTGTTATTGGAGCTGACCCTGCAACAATATTCAGTGCGGTTGCACCTGTTCCAGAGGGATTGGATAAACATCTTTTTGCCGGAATTACGAGAAAAAAGGGTACAAACCTGGTAAAGTGTAAAACTATTGATGTTGATGTTCCCGCATCCGCTGAAATTGTTCTAGAAGGGTATGTTGATCCATCTGAGGTAAATATTGAGGGCCCATTTGGGGATCACACTGGATACTATACACCGCCAGAACCTTATCCTACGTTTACCCTAACTGGTACAATGATGAGGAACAATCCAATTTATCTCACCACAGTTGTAGGTAAACCAATACTTGAAGATGCTTACATAGGCAAAGTCATTGAAAGAGCATTTCTTCCATTAGTAAAGCTCTTCCAGCCTGAAGTTATTGATTTTTCGATGCCTGCTGCAGGTTGGTTCCAAGGCTTGGCGATAATCTCAATTAAGAAAAGGTATCCTGGACAGGCTAAAAAAGTGATGATGGGACTGTGGGGAATGGGTCAATTGTCGCTTACAAAAATACTGATTGTGGTGGATCATGATATCAATGTGCATGACATGAATGATGTGATTTGGGCAGTAACAACTAGATCGGATCCAAAAAGAGATACAATATTAATTGAGAATACTCCAACTGATACCTTGGATCCTGCCTCTCCATTTTTAAATCTAGGATCAAAAATGGGTATCGATGCAACTAAAAAAACAAAAGAAGAAGGTTACAATAGGCCAATCCAAGAGGAGGCTCTTCCTGATGAAAGTACTATTAGTTTAGTAACAAAAAAGTGGAGTGAATATGGCCTGTGATGATAAGACACTATATGATAAATATCTGCGCTGCAAATGAAGAATAATGAAATTTATCCATAGCGGCAAAGTAAAAGACGTTTATGAATTCGATGGCAAAAATCTGTTATTTCACTTTACAGATAGAGTATCAGCGTATGATGTACGAATGATTACTGACATCAAAGGAAAGGGAGAAATTTTATGCAAATTCGCTGAATTCTGGTTTAAATCTTTAGATTCTAAAAATCACATGGTAAGATTAGAAGATAAGGATAAGATGATTGTGAAGAAGCTTAGAATGATTCCCCTCGAATGTGTTGTTAGAGGGTATCTTTATGGTAGTTTATACGAACGATATAAGGATGAAGATTATGAGATGGGTTTAGAGCCCAATATGCAAATTGCCTCAAAGTTAAAGGAACCAATATTTGATCCAACAACTAAATCAAATATTCATGATCAACCTATCTCTGAAAATCAAATCTTGGAAAAAAAAATCCTGACAGATGATAAATTAAGAACTGTGAAAGATACATCATTGAGACTCTACAAACAGATGTCAGGTCTAGCAAATGACAAAGGATTCATAATGGCTGACGTAAAATTTGAATTTGGGGAGGATCCAGATTCAGATGAAATTATTTTAGCAGATTCTCTGGGGCCCGATGAATTTAGGATGTGGATTAAGGATTCGTACAAGTCCGGCGAAAAGCAAGAAAGTTACGACAAACAATATCTCAGAGATTGGCTAACCAAAGTTGGATTTAGAGACAATATAAGTAATGCAGCTAAAAGTGGTAAAAAACCAGTTCCGCCAGAACTTCCAGCTACTGTAGTTCAAGAATTATTGAATAGATACTCTTATGTTTACAGGAAAATAGCAAAACTTTGATCTATTTGCTCCATAATTCTATATAATTCTATGCGTGCGAAAGCTTTATTCTACTCTTACCCTTAGCAATCCCTTTGCTTCTGAACAGGCTAGGGCGTTTATGAGGTCCCTTGGAATATCAGCTGCCGATTTGTCACATGATATAATCAGTGTCCTAGAATCAACATAAGTTGATTTTCTCAACACTATATCGTGCTTGTGTGTAATTTCTAAACTGTCACTACCCAATCCAACCAAATCAAACTGATAAGGTTCTACAATAATTTGCATTTTTACGACATTCCCTCTAGTTTTCAATCTCCTTTTTAACTCAAAATCCAAATCATCACATGCTTTGTTGGCTGAAACTCCAACAATACAATCACCTTTCTTAGTCAGATTGGGATCCTTTGTTATTTCAATTGTTTTTGGATGAAGCGAAAGAATATTTTGATGACCTTGAAATTGTATTTCTTCCTCCAAAGATAGGTTCATGTTTTAAAAAATTGATTAATAATTTAAAGTATGATACTAAGGTAAACTTAAATTAAAGAATGCAAACAAGTTAGAGCTGATTTGTTACCTGCAGCAGCTGGTTATGATAGAGCGATAACTGTATTTTCGCCAGACGGTAGATTATACCAAGTAGAGTACGCTATTGAGACTGTAAGGAGAGGAACATTAGCTGTTGGAATCAAAAGCAAGGATGGAGTTGTATTGGCAGTAGAAGAAAAGGCTAGGAAATTGCAAGTTTCTGATGTTACTCAAAAAATATTTCAAATAGATGATCACATAGGTGTTGCAGCAGCTGGATATATTCCTGACGCAAGAACTCAAGTCGATCATGCGAGATTTTTTGCTCAGAGTAATAGACTCATTTACGATGAACCTGTGGATGTAGAAGGTGTTGCAAAAAATCTTGCAGATATGGCCCAACAATTTACGCAGTATGCGGGCGTGAGGCCCTATGGTGTTGCATTAATCCTTGCAGGAGTTGATAAGAACGGTGCTTCACTTTATCAGACTGATCCTAGTGGAACTTACATTGGATATGACGCAGTCGCAATTGGAAACGGTAGTGATCAAGTAAATGAATTCTTGGAAAAAAATTACCATACTGGCATAAGCATGGAAGACGCAAGTAGTCTAGCATTAGAATCAATTTATTTGGTAAGCGAAGAGAAAACTGGTACAAGACATATCAAAATGGCTCAAATTGATATTGGAACAAAGACAATGAAAAGAGTTGAAAACAATGACATTGAAAACTATGCAACAAAATCGAAAGAAAATACTAGCAAGAGAAACCCACAATAATTCTTATTCTTTATTCCCAAAATTATAGTAATATTAATTTAAATATTCAAGAATTATTCTGAATTTTTGTGACAATTAAACCTGACTCACCTGTTCCGGAATTGAAAGTAACCGAGTGGGTTCAAGGTGGACCTATTAGTCTGAAAGATTATCTAGGTAATGTCGTTGTGGTAGAAGTGTTCCAAGTAAATTGCCCAGGATGTTTTATCTACGGGATACCTGAAGCAATAGAGACATATCACAAGTATAGGAACAAAGGAGTTGTAGTTTTGGGGCTTGCTACCGCATTTGAGGATTTTGACAAGAATACTATTGAAAATCTAAGACTTTTATTGACTGAAAACAGGGTTATAGGCGAAACTCTCACGACACTTACATATCAGAGTAAGTTACTAAATGAAGGAAAGTTGTCTTACAATATACCCTTCCCTGTGGGAATGGATAAGCTTGAAAAAGAAAAATTGCCAATTGAAGACAAAAGAATTATGGAATTTGTTAATGCAAATATTCTTGATTTTGATTTGTATCATCAAAAGGATAAGGAACAAATTATATCACGTGTTAAATCATATCTGGAGTCAAAACCATACAGTCCGCTTACTTTTGAAGAATATTCATTAAGAGGCACACCATCAACAATATTCATCGACAGAAAAGGTATTCTACGCGAAACGACTTTTGGATCTAATGGTATAATGGCCAGTACTGTAGAAAAATTATTATCAGAATAGATAATCTACAAAATACTTTGATTAACCTCTGGGTCGCGCTTCCTGATTCATGTTTGATAGAATCTCAAACAATACTAGAGAAAAGTTACAAAATTTCACAAATTTCTCGTGCTTGTTCGATATTCCGCGTTAAAAAAATTTTTATTTATCATGACAAGAGCACAAAGGTAGAAAAAATCGACAAAAAAATAGCAAAAATAATACTCGAGTATCTTGATACACCTCCGTATCTTAGGAAAAAAATTTATCCTAAAATGTGGATTTTGAAACATGCCGGAATTTTACCCCCTATCAAGTCTCCACATCACAAAACTCTGATAGATATAAAGAATATTAAAAATAACGAGATTCGGTTTGGAATTGTAACAAAGCAAAACGATTCGTTGTATGTGGACGTAGGACTTCAGAAACTTATAAAGTATAAAGGAACGCAAATAGGAAAAAAAGTTTTAGTAAAGATTTCAAATAACGGAGAACTATCTGCGGAGGACAGTGTAAAAGAGGAGCTTGAAGGTTATTGGGGATATGATGTTCAATTTGCAGAGTCACTATCATCATTGCTAGGAAATACGAATTGCGAAATATTAATGACTTCTATTGAAGGACTACAATTTACAAAACATGTGGATGAATTAATAGACAAACTGGAATTGTCAAAAAACCTGCTCGTGGTATTTGGTGGCCCCAAGTTTGGTTTAAGGAAAATAATGGAATACGAAAACAAAAAAATTTCAGAGCGTCATTATTTTCTAAACATGTTTCCGGAGCAGGGTACTCAGACTGTAAGGCTAGAAGAGGCAATTTTAGGCACTTTGTCAATAGTTAACAACTACTTGCATACTTGATTCGATAAGAGTTAAAAAAATCATTAGATTTTTTTGAGTAGAGAATTCAAATGGAGTTAATACTGTATTAAAGTTATTAATTTATTAAAGGGAAAACAAAGATTGGAATAGTCATGGGCCATCGAAAATATAGTGCACCTAGACGTGGTAGTATGGCTTTCTATCCGAGAGTCCGTGCACGAAGCCTCGAATCTAGGGTTAGGACTTGGTCTGATCCTAAATTAGAGAAATCATCATTATTGGGTTTTGCCGGATATAAGGTTACCAATTTAAATGTACTATCTGTTGACGATAGAGAAAAGACTCCAAATTATGGCAAGAATATTATGAATTCATCTACGTTAATAGCTACCCCACCATTAAAAATAATTGGGATAAGAGCATATGGAGAAACAGCATATGGAAAAAATGTAATTTTTGATGTTTTTGCAAAGGACAATGACAAGTATCTTTCAAGAAAAGCACCCTTCAAGTACGAGGAAGGAAAATTAGAGGAAATTAATGCACATGTTGATAAAATCAAACATGTAGTTGCAATCGTATCATCTTACCCCGCAACTGCTTCCTTAGCACAAAAGAAACCCTTTGTGTGGGAAATACCCATAGGAGGAAAAGATACAAAATCAAAGCTTGATTATGTGGCGAACAATTTTGGAAAACAGATGAACATTAAAGATGTCTTTGAAACTGGGCAATTTATTGATATTTCGGGCATAACAAGAGGAAAGGGAATTGAGGGCCCGATTACTAGATTTGGTGTAAAAAGAAAACAGCATAAATCTAGAAAAAGTGTTAGAGCCCTTGGAACATTAGGACCAATCTCTCCTGCAGTAGTTACATATACAGTTCCAAGGCAAGGACAACGAGGATTTCATCAAAGGACTGAATATAATAAGAGAATTTTGATAATTTCAAATTCAGAAAAGGAGACGGATTTTAAAATTAATCCAAAGGGTGGATTTGAACATTATGGCTTGGTAAAAAATGACTACATTATAGTCAAAGGCTCAATTCCCGGAGTACCAAAAAGACTAGTCAAAATGAGATTTCCAATTCGAACTACAAGTAAGAAAGTATTAGAGCCTAAGGTTTTGGAGGTATTGGTAAAATGAAAATCAAACTTAAAGATATTCGCGGAAATGAAATGGAAACTGTTGAACTTCCAGCAGTTTTCAATACGCCGTTTAGACCTGACATTATAAAGAAAGTCTATGTTAATGTGCTCTCAACCAAATTCCAGCCTCAAGGCAGATACCCTGCTGCTGGTGAAATTGTTAGTGCAGAATCTCGTAATACGGGTTTGGGAATTGCAAGAATTGCAAGAGCGCGTGGTGAAGGATTTCCTCGTGCTGGCCAAGCTGCTGGAGTTGCGGGTGTCAGGGCTGGAAGAATTGCACATCCTCCAGTATCATGGAAAAATAATCATAAGAAAATTAACAAAAAAGAAAAACATCTCGGATTCTGTTCTGCAATTGCAGCAACGTCAAAAAAGGATATCGTTGAAAAACGCGGACATAATGTGGGAAAGATTTTGGAGTTTCCAATTGTTGTTTCAGATGAGATGGAGAAGATAACAAAGACAGCAGAATTAAAAAAAGCATTAATGTCATTAGGATTGGAAGACGATCTCAAAAGGTCCACGAGTATAGTTAGGGTGCCATCAGGTAAGTCACGATTACGCGGGAGAAAAAAACACTCTGCTTTGAGCTGTCTCATAGTTGTTTCTAAGAATTCTCCAATCTCTAAATTGAAAAAATCTTTACCTGGAGTTAATGTTGTCTCCGTTGAAAACTTGAGTATTATGGATCTAGTACCTGGAACAAGACCAGTTAGATTGACAGTCTATACAAAAAATGCAATCAACTCCATGAATAAAATAAATACGGTTTGGTCAAAAATACAGAGTGTGGTTGAACAATAATGAGTAAAGGGTCAGATAAAAATATCAATTCAGTCATTCTAAGACCCTATATCACAGAAAAGACCTTTAATTTAATAGAAAAAGAAAACAAATTAACTTTTATTGTTTCCTATGACGCAAGCAAAAAGGATGTTAACGAGGCAATAAGAACAATGTACGAAGGTAATGTTAAAGAAATCAATATTTTCAGGACAATTCAAGGAAAAAAAGCAATTGTAAAATTTACAAAAAATGATGAAGCACGAGAGCTTGCAACAAAGCTAGGATTGGTATAAGAATTGAATCTAGTTAAATTTAAAAGGAGTATTTTGGAGTTGATAATCTTAGTTGGTTCGTGAATTTAGATTTAGAGGTTATAATGTAGATCAATTAAAGAATTTATCTATAGAATCACTTCTTCCATTATTAAATGCCCGACAAAGGCGATCGTTAGACAAAAGAGTGGGGAAGTATATGAATGATCAAAAAAGAAAACTTCGTGAAAGAATAAAAACAATCAGGGAAGGTTCAACTAATGAAACTTTGAGGACTCACGTCAGAGATATGATAATTCTTCCCGACATGGTGGACATTACAATTAATGTTCATAATGGCAAAGACTTTACACCGATTACCATAAAACCAGAGATGATTGGGCACTACTTGGGTGAATATGCAATTACGAACAAGAGAGTTCAACACGGGGCACCAGGAGTAGGAGCCTCCAGATCAAGTCTTTATGTTCCACTAAAGTGATATATTATGCCAACATATTCTTACTCATTTTCTCAGTTTGACAAAAATAAACATGTTAGAGCGGCATTGAGAGAAACCGATATTTCACATAAGCATGCAAGAGAAATCGGTCTGGCAATAAAGGGATTATCGATAGAAAGGGCTCGGAACCTTTTGGATGATGTTATTGAAAAAAAGATCGCCATTCCTTATAGAAGATATCACAATGAAGTAGCCCATCGATCAAATATCAGAGATGGATTTTTTTCGGGTAGATTTCCAAAGAAAGCGTCAAAGGAATTTTTGAGACTTTTAGACAATTTGGAATCGAATGCAGAATACAAAGGTATGGATTTAGATAGGTTAGAAATAATATCCTGTGTAATTCATAAAGGAACAAAACTTGAACGATTTATTCCTAGAGCTATGGGAAGATCAAGTCCTAAAATTGACACTTTAACGCATGTAGAAATTGTTGCTAAAGAGGGGAAAGTTTATTGAGCGCTATAAAAAATGTAATGAAAAATAATTTTAGAAATATGGAGCTCGATGAATATTTAAGGTCATCATTGAGTGAAGCAGGGTACGGAGGAGCTGAAGTTCAAAAAACTCCAATAGGCACTAAAATTACGTTATTTGTAATAAGACCAGGTCTTGTCATTGGAAGAAAAGGCAGTGGGATAAGGGATTTGACCAGTAGATTGGAACAACAATTCAACTTGGAGAATGCACAAGTTTCTGTAACCGAAGTTACAAAGCCTGAATTAAATCCGCATATTATGGCAAACAGGATAGCTCAGCTGATTGAAAGAGGTACCGCCTTTCGAAGAGCTTCATTATGGACAATAAATACTATCATGGGTGCTGGTGCAATGGGTGTGGAAATTACAATTTCTGGTAAACTTCGAGGTGAACGTGCTCATTTTGAAAAGCATTCTGCAGGAATCATCCCAAAGAGTGGAAAAATTGCAGATGAAGTTGTAAGGAATAGCACAAACAGCATTTTAACAAAAATGGGATTAGTAGGAATAAAACTTAAGATTTCATTGCGAGAAGAAATTCATCATGATTTTGATTTGATGCTCGAAAAAGAAACAAAAAATGAAAATGAAATTGAAAACAAGGATATTCAACCTGAGTCTGATATCAAGACAGAAAGCGTTCAATCTGATTCGGATATCAAGACAGAAAGCGTTCAATCTGATTCGGATATCAAGACAGAAAGTAAAGATATTATTAACAGTGAAGTTAAGGAAATAGCCGTAAATAAAAGTGAGACTTGATGAGCAGACTTAAATTAAAAACTTTAAGAGAATTTAATGACACTGACCTAGACTCAAAACTTTCTGAAATTAGAGCTGATTTGTTAAAATTGAGAATTGAAAATTCAAAAGGTACACTTAAGAAAGAAACTGGAAATATAAAATGGAAGAGAAGAGATGTCGCCAGAATACTTTCTATATTGAAGGAAAGGGAACTTGCTAAATGACTAATAGAGATTATATGTTACAATTCGAATTCATAGGTCGAAATGCAGAAATCGAATATGGTTCATCAAATAATCAAAAAAAAATTAATGGCAAAATTATCTTTGAAACTAAAAATACGATATCGTTAAGCAATGATTCCAAGTTGTATGTTATTCCAAAAAAATCAATACGTAGGTTAGGACTGATTTTTCAAGATGAGATTTGTTTCATGAATGGTTCTATGTTAATAGGAAGACCGGAAGATCGTTTACTAAAATAATGGTTTGATAGAGTATGAGTAAAAATATTGGAGTAACAGTTTCGCAACCAAAAAGAAATTGCGATGATGAGTTGTGTCCTTTTCATGGTAAACTATCCATAAGAGGAAAAATATTGACAGGAACGACGGTAAGTGTCAAAGCGCATAAAATGATAGTAGTTGCACGTGAATATCCAAGACCGGTTAGAAAGTATAAGAGGTATGAGAGAAGCAGTTCAAAGGTTCATGCATTTCTACCTTCTTGTCTTGATGTAAAAGAAGGAGACGAAGTAAGGATTGCAGAGTGTAAGCCGATATCAAAAACAATATCATTTGTAACTGTGGAGGTACTCAATAGTGACGTCTAAAAGTCGTGCAGTATCCGCAAAAGGGGTAGAAGAGTTTAAGCCCTATATTACCAGGGCATTGCCCATATCTGCTAATTTAGTTTGTGCCGACAATACAGGAGCCAAAATATTAAGGATTGCTCAAGTCACGCGTATCAAGGGTAGACATTCAAGAATGCCATCTGCTGCGGTAGGAGACTTTGTTAATGTTACTGTGAAAAAGGGAGCGGCAGAATTAAGAAAACAAATGTTTGGAGCTGTAATAATCAGACAAAAATACGCTATTAGGAGACTAAATGGTGTTCGATTATCATTTGAGGACAATGCAGCGGTACTGGTTACGCCTGAAGGAGAAATAAAGGGGACTGATATAAAAGGACCAGTTGCTGCTGAGGCAGCTGAAAAGTGGCCAAGAATAGCGAATCTTGCGTCTTTGATAATATGAGGAGAGATAGATGTTTTATAAATTGATTTCAAAACATGCAAGAGAAAAATTTTTGGGTGCTAATGTTTCGGAAAGCCAGAGAGAACAGCATAAAAAGAGAAGTGTCAGGGTAATCAAGGGCGATACTGTTAGAATCGTAAGAGGAGAATATGCTGGAATTGAGGGAAAAGTTGAAAAGGTAAATACAGAAAGGTCAACATTATCTATTGAAGGTGTACAGAGAGAAAAAATACGCGGAGGCAATGTTAAGGTACAAATCCACGCTTCAAATGTTCAAATTATTACGTTAAATACTGAGGATGATTATCGTATGAAATCTAAAGAAAAAGAAAAAGAAAAAGTGAACGAAAAGAAAGAGAAATTAAAAAAAGGCAAAGAAATAAAAAAAGAACCTACAAAGAAAAAGGAATTGGTTAAAGTGGGGTCAACTTAATTATGGCAAAAAAAGGCGGCGATAAGAGATTAAAAAGACAGGTAGCTCCACGCTTTTGGAAAATTAATAGAAAAAGTTCAAGATTTATACTTAACACAATGCCAGGTCCACATACAAGAAAATTTTCTTATCCTATTGGTGTGGTGTTGCGCGATCTTTTACATTTATGTTCTAATATACGCGAAGTAAAAAGATCTTTAAATAAAGGTCTCATAAGCGTAGACGGTGAAATGATTCGACATCCAAATTTTCCGGTCGGATTAATGGATACTGTAGAAATAAAACCTTCAAATGAATTTTACAGATTCGTACCTTCAAATGGAATTCCACTTTCTGCAATAAAAATAAAATCAGATGAAAAAAATTTAAAGTTGGAAAAGATAAAATCTAAGGTCACATCAAAGAAAAATCAATATCAATATGGTCTTCATGACGGAAGAACATTTCTAAGCGAAGAGTCTTATAGTGTCAATGATACATGTTTGATTGAATTACCATCATTTGGAATCAAAAATCATGTACAACTGAAAGAAGGATGCAGTGTTATTGTTACTAGAGGAGAAAACGCTGGCAATATTGGGAAGGTTGAAGAAATTAAAACTGGATCGTTTTCATTTCCAAAACGCGTACTGGTTTCTATGGGTGAGAAAACTGTAGAATTACCTATTGATATTGTCATGGCAATTGGTTTTGATTCGTCATTAATTCAGGTGAGCAAGTAGAATGAGTATGGCAAGCAATATGAAACAAATTAGTTTGGAAAAGGTGGTGATAAACATTGGAGTCGGAAAGTCTGGAGAACCGTTAGAAAGAGCAAAGAATGCATTAGAAGAATTAACCTCAAGAAAACCTACTCAATGTAGCGCAAAAAATAATGTAAGGGATTTTGGAATCCACAAAGGCGAACCAATAGGGGCAAAAGTTACACTAAGGAACACAGAGGCACTGGAGTTTACCAAAAGAATAATAGAATCAAAGAGCAATAAATTGCAAAAGTCTTCCTTTGATAATTATGGAAATATTTCCATAGGAATCCGTGAACACATTGATATTCCTGGAGCAAAGTATAATCCCGACATTGGAATATTTGGTATGAACGTCTGTATATCTTTGTCAAGACCAGGTTATAGGATACTTAACAAGAGCAACCCTAGAAAGTTAGGCAAAAAACATAGAATTTCAAAATATGAAGCTATTGAATTTTTTGAAAATTTGGGGGTTGAGATGGTTTAATGCCAAAACCGAGAGAATATGAAGTCACAGGTAGGAAACAACGCATACATGGAAAGGGGACACGCTGGTGCAAGAGATGTGGATGCTATTCTGGGCTTATACAGGCCTATGACATAATGCTCTGTAGACAATGTTTTAGGGAAGTAGCAATAAAATTAGGCTTTAGGAAATATGAATAGAAAATCTAGTGAATGAGATGCCCGCATTAAATATCCTGTCAAATCTTTTTACGACTTTATATAATAATGAAATTAGAAGAAAAAAAGAATGCATAGTAAGTCCATCTTCAAGGTTTTCCAGTGAGGTACTGCGAGTAATGCAAAAACACAGATATATTGGAGAGTTTGAACAAGTAGATGATTCTAGAGCTGGCAAATTTAAAATACAATTGTTGGCAAAAATAAACAAATGTGGAATAATTACTCCAAAATTTAGTGTCAAGAAGAATGAGTACTTGAATTGGGAGAGACAATTTCTTCCGGCTTATAATATGGGAATCCTAATTGTTTCAACAAGTAAAGGTGTCCTGACTCATCATGAGGCGCAGGAAATGGGAATTGGCGGAGTACTGGTTGGGTATGTCTACTAAAGAAAATATCTCAACATTAGAAATACCCGAAGGCATTTCTGTATCAATGGTAGATAGAACAATATCAGTACAGGGTAAACTAGGTACGATAAAAAAAGATTTCACAAAACTTCCAGCCATACTAGTTATTGAAAATAATATTGTAAAGATTCAGCCTTATGGCAAGCGAAGGAGAGACTTTGCTATTTCTAAAACTGCAAGGAGTATTATCACGAACATGATAAAAGGAGTCCAAAATGGGTACAAGTATAAGATGAAAATAGTGTTTGCTCACTTTCCGATAACGGTCAAAGTGAAAGATGGCAAAGTGTATGTAGAGAACTTCTTCGGAGAAAGAAAGGCAAGAATTTCAAAAATAGTTGGGGATTCTACAAAAGTAACAGTTGAGGGTGACGACGTTGTAATTTCAGGGCCTCACCTTGAAGATGTATCTCAGACGGCTGCCAATATCGAGCTATCGACAAGAGTTAAAAACAAGGATCAGCGAGTTTTTCTTGATGGAATATATGTATATTCCAGAGAATAGGCGACACAAAACTGCACGTACAGCAAAAATTTTGGAATGACTTTTATATAGAATATTTGCGCAAGTGAGCAGTAACAGTGATAACAGTGATCCTTGCTGGCGGATTGGGAAAAAGACTCAGACCTCTAACGACTGATAGGCCAAAACCTATGATCGAAATTAAAGATACTCCCATTATTGAATGGCAAGTTAATTGGCTAAAAAAATTTGGAATAACAGATATTATAATACTTGTAGGACATCTCAAGGAGAAAATAAAACACCATCTTGCTGACGGTAAGAAATTTGGAGTTAACATAAGCTACATAGAAGAACATATACCACTTGGAACAGGAGGCGCCCTAAAGAACGCAAAAGATAAGATAATTCAAAATGGAAATAGAAATAGTGGATTTTTTGTAATTAATGGGGACATTTTGACTGATTTGGATCCATTTACAATATCTGCAAAGGGATCAATGGCATTAGCACTAGTTCCTTTAAAAAGTACGTTTGGTATTGTAGAAACAAAAGGAGATCTTGTGTCTAAATTTGTGGAAAAACCATCTATCAATGATATGTGGGTTAATGCTGGAGTATACTACTTTTCGAATGAGATTTTTGACTATCTTCCAGATAAAGGAAATATTGAGACCATCACTTTACCACTTTTGGTAGAGAAACAAAAATTAATGGCAAAAAAGTTCTCAAATAATTATTGGCGATCTATAGATTCTCATAAGGATGTCGAAGAAGCGCCAAGAGAAATAGAACATATATTTAGAAAATGACAGATCGGCGGGCTAAAATTGGTTATAATCCAAGTAGCTTATTTATTGCTCAAGATATTTTGAAGTTTGGCAAGTTGCTTGATACCATCCCTAATGTTGATTCGATATGGATCCCTGAATCCTGGGGACGCGAAGCTTTTGTCATGCTTGGTGCAATATCTACTTTAACTCGAAGAATAAAACTTGGAACTTCAATTGTAAGCATTTTTTCCAGATCACCTGCGACTGCCGCAATGGCGGCCTCAACTTTAGACAATATTTCTTCAAATCGTGCAATAATTGGTCTCGGGGCAAGTACTCCGACCCTAGCTGAAAATTGGCATGGAATCAAGTTTGAACATCCATTACAGCGCATGAAAGAATATGTAACTTGTTTTAACATTATCGCCAGCGGAGAAAAGATAGACTATAATGGAAAATTTTTCAAGTTGAAAAATATGAAGATAATGTATCAATCTTCAAGAAAGAAGATCCCTGTTTTCCTTGGCGCAGTAAATTCAGGAATGATTAAACTTGCAACAGAAATAGCTGATGGTACAATACTATACCTTCGTCCATTTAATGAGCTAGGAAATACGATAAAACTTATCAAATCATTAACATCAAAAAAACCCAAAGGTTTTGAGATTTGTTCTGTTTTTATTACTGCTGTCTCAAATAAATATCCTGATTTAGCCCGTGAGAGGGTTGCAAAAACATTAGCGTTTTATGTCGCGGTAGGTAACTATTATAACGAATTTTTATCATCGCATGGTTATGAAAATGAAGTTAAGCAAATAACAATGGAGTACCAAAAACATGGAGTTCAAAATATCGCAAAACTAGTAACAGATTCCATGCTTGATTCATTATCTATCTATGGCACTGTTGATGATTGCATTAAATCTCTGAAACGGTTCCTTACCTGCGGAATCTCACTCCCAATACTACAGGTTAACCCGGTCAAAGATAGCGAGCAGTCAATAAAAGATTCTCTTGTTTTGGCAGAAATTGTCTAGAATAGCAATAGTTGATCAGTCCACTTCAGAATTTACTAAAGACACTTCATTATCGGTTCCAGAGTTGGCCTGTGATCCCTGCAGAAAGATATTAGAACATCATAAAGATTGTTCAATTGAAATTGATGCACTAATTCTATCCACAACTTCTGACATCCAATATGGTTCAACAATTATTTCAGAGTACCTGGGAATCAAGCCGACAATTTCTCAAAGATTAGATAATTTATGTAATTCTGGTACTAATGCAATTGTTTCTGGATACTCATTGATAAAATCGGGCTTATGCAAGACTGTCTTGGTTGTTGGCGCTGATATAAGGGAAACTAAAGGAACCCAATTAGTATGGGATATTTCCAGAGGTGGTTTTACAGCTCCCATTTACTGGGCTTCACTATTTGCCAAAATGCACATGCGAAAGTACGGTACTACTGAAGAACAAATGGCTTCTGTTGCAGTAAAGAATCGAAAAAATGCCTGCCTAAATCAAAATGCACTTTTTAGGAAAAAGATATCAATTAATGATGTCATGAGTTCCAAAAAACTGGTCGGACCTATCAAGACATTAGATTGTTCATATATCTGCAATGGCGCATCGGCGATTTTACTTACTGCTGAAAATGAGGCCAAAAATTATACAGATCGCCCAGTATGGATTGAAGGAATTGGAAGTTCAACTGAAGCTGCAAGTTTTAGCAGCGTTAGTTCGGATCTCTCATCCATACAATCAACAAAAAAGGCATCAAATATGGCATATTCAATGACAAAGATTGAGCCCAAACAGATAGACATTGTGGAACTTCATGATGCGTTTACGATCATGGAAATTCTGGCTTATGAAGATCTAGGTTTTTGCGAAAAAGGCAAAGGAGGAAAGTTTGTTTCACAAAATAACATATCGATTAATCCTCGTGGAGGATTAATAGGTACCGGTCATCCGCTTGGTGCCACCGGTGTGGCTCAAACTGTGGAAATCTGTGAACAATTAAAAGGAATAGCTGGAAAAAGACAGATCAAAGGTTGCAAGAGGGGATTGGTGCATAATATGTCTGCGGCAGGGTCCTCTTCTTTAGTTCTTATTCTTTCGTGAAAAACTAAAGGCGAGATCAATTACCAATATTAAAGTACGTTAAAGTATATGATTGGCGATCAGGAAATTGTATTGAACTAACGAATATATTCAAATTAACATCGACCGTTTGATTGGAACCTAAAGTTTTAGATTTTGGACAAATGTGACTGCCAAGTCAATTGTAATTCGGTATTGATCACTTTAAGTATGGTAACCCTTTTAGAATTACATGAAAGAATTCCTTGATTTCTTGAGAAAGGGAAAATTCAGAGTACCAACATGTAATAATTGTAATGCAAAGATATGGCCACCTTCAAATATCTGTAAAGAGTGTTTCTCAAGAGAAATCAGAATGTCAAAATTAGATCCAGAAGGTCAATTGATCGAATTTTCAGAATCATTTATTGATAAGAATAAAAATTTAGGATTGGTTGAAATTTCAGGAATCAGAGTTATTGGTATCATAAATGATGGAAATGTGAATCAAGGTAGCATTGTCAAGTTGAGCAAATGTGGACTTGATATAAATAATTCACCCTATTATGAATTCACACCTACTTGACGCTGGCACTAAAGGATTTAATTATTCAAATAACATAAGGAAAATTAGCAAAATGTCGTACGATAGATTTGTTGACGATAGACTCCTCACGAGTAGAGACGTACTTAACAAGAAGCAGATTAAGATGAAACTTATTGATATTGATGAATCTGCTAGGGATTTTTCACAGAGATTCGGTAATAGAATATTGGTTAGAAAGGTCTTGTTGACAATAAAACAAACTGACACTGAGGAGATCGAGGAGAAAGAATTAGATGTTGAAGAATTAGAGAAAAGAGTTATGAAAGAAAGGCTATTTTCTTCCTCAAATAGATGGATTTCAAAACATGAAATCAAGAATGGATATATCGTGGCTTCCAAACATCTAGATCTATTAGCTAGTGCAATAGCCTTGGATATTATACAATTTTGAAAATTAAACTTATTTTTCTATTGGATAAATCGTTGGAACAATTTTGTGCCATTTGATCATTAATTAACATATTGCAGAATTTGAATTATGCAATATTGTTTTGATATGCAAACTAGGAACATAAATTATTATACTAAATAACACGTGTTGCTTTATTAATATCGATATCAAAAAAAGCGCCGCTGATCAGACTTGAACTGATGGCCCACTGGTTAACAGCCAGTTAAGCTCCAAAGAAACTAGTCTTTGAATTTGCTCTACCATGCTGAGCTACAGCGGCGCATATTTTACAGAAATTATTACTTCAAATAAATGTTATGTTATTGTGCTACTATATTTACAATGTTTCTAAATTCGAATTTTGAAATAAAGAGTTTTGTTTGCAAAAACTATTTTTTTCTGGTAATGAATACTTTTACAATGCCCAATGCAACCAGTAAAATTCCTAGTCCTGTGGTCCCATATACTGTAGAACTTTTACTTCCATCGTCATGAACCATGCCTTGGGCAGCCAAACCAACCATTCCAGCTATGATCAATCCGCCGTTAATAATGAGGAGTACAACTACCAAGGTAGATCTCTCTTTCATCGAAATTGCAAAAGCAATTATCGACAAAATTACTGCACCTCCACCTAAACCTCCACCCCTAATTGCTTCATTCAATTGTAGAAATCCACTCTTCCCATCATTAGAAGCCATTTTTGATGATATGACGTCTGCCCCATAGATTATTAGTAAAGCAAGAGAAATGAACAACAAGATAATGGAAATTTTTGTCCTCATTACCTAGTTGATAGATTCAAATTATTAATAAACTTATTTTGATGGTGAGTTCTTTCAGGTTCACGGGCCTGATTTGCAAGTTGGATGAACATAATCTAACGGGCAAGAAAATTCTGGATACGGACTTCTGTAAAATCGAATATTTCTCAGGATTTGACGCAGGAAAATATTGAAATTTTTAGTCGTGTTTTTCCATAACAGTCAAAAAAGAATTTCAGTACATACTAAGAAAGTAATCAGGCTAATGTACAAATAATGCAATACTAAACTATTTCTATTGAATAGTAATAATCTTGACAAGAAATATGTCTGGCATCCATACACTCAGATGAAATTATGGAACAATTTAGAAAATATTGTAATAAAGTCAGGTAAAGGATTTAGTTTAATCGACAGCAAAGGAAGAAGGTATCTTGATGGCATTAGTAACATGTGGTGTAATGTGTGGGGACATGATAGGACTGAAATAATTGATGCCATGAAGCAACAACTAGATATTCTTCCTCATTCCTCGCTATTTGGTCTTGTCAATGGTCCGTCCGTGAATTTGGCAGGACGTTTGACAAGTATTGCTAAAGGAATGAGTAAGGTTTTTTTTACAGATAATGGGTCAACTGCAATTGAAGCAGCACTAAAAATTGCAACACAGTACTGGAATAATGTAGGGAAAACACAGAAAAAAAAATTCATTTGTTTAAAGAATGGTTATCATGGCGATACTATAGGCTGTATGTCGGTGGGATATGTTGATGGTTACTTTTCCCCATACAAATCGCTCTTGGTCAAAACAATAAAAGTAGACTCGCCTACAATAAGACATGAGAAATTTGGACGTCAATGCTTTGAACAATATATCGAAAAAATTGATAAAATTCTAAAAAAACTATCGTCAAAGATATCAGGTTTTGTTATGGAAAGTGGAGCCCAAATTGCAGGAGGAGTTAATATCTATCCGAATAATTTTCAAAAGGAGATTAGTAAACTTTGCAAAAAATATGACATACTTTTGATATTGGATGAAATTGCTACTGGTTTTGGAAGGCTTGGAAATATGATAGAATATGAGGCTCAAGATTCTGAACCGGACATGGTGTGCTTTGCAAAAGCATTAACTGGAGGATATTTCCCATTGGCAGTAACACTAACAACAAGTCACATTTTCAAAGAATTTCTAGGAGAATATTGGGACAAAAAGCAACTCTTTCACGGTCACACTTTTACTGGACATCCTGTTGGATGTATTGCAGCATTGACTAACTTAGACCTATATCAGAAACTGGACCTTATCAAGAAAATAAGGCATAATGCATCAGTTCTGAATCGTCTTTTGGAAAAATTTGCAGAATTTGATATTTGTTACGATATTAGACAAAAGGGGCTACTTTGCGGAATCGACCTAAGAAAAGGTAGAGACCCTATTAGGATGATAGATAATGTTCCAATAGGACAATATATTGCAGGGGAATCGTTGAAAGAAGGAGTATACCTTAGAACTCTTGGAAATATTATTACCATAATTCCGCCACTGGCAATCGGACAGGATGATCTTAAAAAGATAGTTGATGTGGAGTTCGGAATTGTAGATAAAATACAGAAAAAATTAAATCGTTTTAGTAAAGATAAGTTTGTCTAAATCATACGAATGTGGTTATACAGAGTCGCTTTGGATATTCCCAGGTTTTTGGCAATTTTATTTCTTGGTATGTTCTGAGATAACATTTTGATTAATGTATCTTTATCAAGAATTTTTTTCGGACGGCCAATATTTTTGCCAGAAATTTTTGCCCTTACCATTCCGTCTTTTGTTCGTTGAATCAACATTTCTCTTTCTCTTTCTGCCACCCATGTTAATATTCCAATCATCAATTTTCTAACACTTGGGTCAGTGGTTTGAAGAAAAAGCTCTTTTGGCGAACAAGATACCAAAGGGGAAAATTCTTCAATTGATTTTATCGCGTCAAGTGTTTCCCAAAATGTTCTGCCTACCCTTGATAGTTCATAAACTAGTACAGAATCAACTTTATCTGTTCTGACTAGATCCATCATCTCACTAAATGCAGGTCTATTCACTGCAGGAATTTTTCCACTTACTGCAGAATCTTCGAAAAAATCAAGAATTTTATAGTCATTATCTGCTGCCCATTTTTCTATTACAACTTTCTGGTTTAGTACTGTCTGCTCATCAGTACTAACTCGTAAATATCCAAACGAATATTTCATTTACATATATTTTTCTGAAATGTTGATAATCCTGTGGGTCAAAAAAGATACATACAGTCGAAAAAAGGTATCACATTTTTTGCACTAAATAAAAGTAAAAAAATGCATGTTATTTTATATTGTCTAAAAACGGGTCCTTTTTTAGACGATTACAAATACAATGAAAAATGACGATTTTCGTATCTTATTTGATTTTTAATTGCTAGGAAATATCTATTAGTTTTTTGACTTTTTGACTGTTTTATCTAGGGTAATACATTGAAAAACACTGTTTATACTAGTATTTTGATAGTCGTCGGCGATAATTGTAATGATGGAATGTTTGGATATCAAGCGGCAGTGAATATGAACAAGGATACGTAATTATCTCTAAAAGTTAATTCTAGTTTTTTTCATTTAATAACACAAAAGACAGTTAATTTAATATGTTCAATTTTAATCTGTAAATTTGAATCTAGATCCTTAATTATGAAATTTTCTTGGTTAGCTAATTAAAGATTAATTATGGGTTCCCGCGAAGAATTAATAATGCAAGAGTTCGAATTTATAGAATCTTGTTTGAAGAAGGTAATTAATGGAGATACTATCTCCTTCGAAGAGGCAGAAAAATTAATTTCGACTCAAAATGTGATCAAACTTGCAGACTCTGCTAATTTTATTACTAAAAAATTTAATGATGAGAATGTCGACGTTGAATCTCTAATAAACGCCAAATCAGGTAATTGTCCAGAAGATTGTTCTTTTTGTGCGCAATCCACCTTTTATGAAACCGGGATAACAAAATATCCGCTCTTACCTGATGAAACAATTGTTGAAAAAGCCATGGAAGCCCAATTGAATGGCGCAAATAGTTTCTGCCTTGTTTGTGCATATAGAGAACCCTCAGAAAACGATTTTAAAAAAATTTGCAGAATAATACAAAAATTAAGACAACAAGTACGAATAGGCATTAATGTTTCACTTGGTTTTATGACTCAAGAAAGGGCACAAAGACTAAAGTTATTGGGGGTTAAAAGGTATAATCATAATCTAGAAGCAAGTCAAAGTTTCTTTTCAACGATTTGTAAAACACATGATTTTTCTGATAGAATTAATACGGCAAGAATTGTGAAGGAAGCAGGACTTGAACTTTGTTGTGGAGGAATTATTGGAATGGGTGAAACTGCAACACAACGAATAGAATTGGCATTCTCTATTTCATCCCTTGACCCAGACGAAGTTCCAATAAACATCTTAATTCCAAAGAAAGGAACCCCAAAGGAATTAGAAAAGGCTTCGATTCGACCACTTGATATAATTAGGACAATAGCTGCGTGGAGATTTATCATGCCAAAAACCATATTAAAAATTGCAGGGGGAAGAGAAGTTTATTTTACTGATGGGGGTAAACTTGCACTTCAGGCTGGTGCAAATGGAATCATCACCGGTGGGTATCTTACTACAAATGGAAATGAACCGAATGAAGATATCCAAATGATACAGGAAATTGGACTCGATTCAAAAATTCATTAAATCAGATATTAATGAACTGAAAAAAGAAAATCTTTATAGAAGATTAAGAATTGTAGAAAATCAACGTGGATCTATAATAGTTGACAATAGAAAAATAATTAATTTTAATTCCAATGATTATCTTGGATTAGCTTCAGATAAAGAAGTAATAAAGAATACTTTAAAAAAATTTCACGAAATTTCTCAATGCAGTTCCAGGCTCGTTGGAGGAAATAACACAAGCATTTTAAAATTGGAAGAAGGTTTGTCTAAACACAGAAGAACCGAGTCTTCCCTGGTGTATACAACTGGATATTCTGCTGTATTAGGTGTCATAAGCGCCTTGGCAGATCGCAATACAACAATCTTTAGTGATGAGCTAAATCATGCAAGCATTATTGATGGTTGTCGACTGAGTAACGCCAAAGTAAAGATATTTCGTCACAATGATCTGGAACATCTTTTAGAAAAACTAAAGGATACAAAAGGTAAGAATATTCTTGTAACCGAGGGAATTTTTAGCATAGAAGGCGATATGTCAAACTTGAAATCAATCTGCAATTTGGCTAAAGAGTTTGGGGTATTTGTTATTGTGGATGATGCTCACGGAGACTTTGTTTTTGGAAAAAATGGTTCTGGTACTCCTTCGCAATTAAATGTCAACAATTTGGTTGATATCCACATCAGTAGTCTAAGTAAGGGACTAGGTTGCTTTGGAGGATACGTTGCTTGTTCCAACCTGGTCAGAGAATATCTCATAAACAAATCAAAACAGTTCATATTTACTTCTGCTCTTCCAACTCATCTTTGCATTTCTGCACTTAGCGCAATTGGAATTGCAAAAAATGGAATTTTGCAAAAAAAACTATTTACAAATGTAAAGATGTTCCACAATGGTTTAAGAAAACTAGGATTTGATATAGGAAATACATGCAGTCAAATAATTCCGATACACATTGGTTCAGAATCCATAGCCATTAAATTCGCCACTGCATTGATAAAAAAAGGAATATTTGTCCATCCAATGAGATTTCCTACTGTCAAGAAAGGTGATGCGTTATTGAGAATATCGCTAAGTGCTTCACATAGGAAAGAACATTTGATTTATACGTTAGATGAGCTGGAGCATATGGGCCAGAAATATAAAGTCATATGATTCTTTTAGTAGGATTATTAGCATTTTTTAATTACAAACAGATTAGGAAATTCATACATTTTTCAACTTAGGAAGCAATTAGAACTTAAATTTGAGTTGTTACTATTTTGCAGCCGCTAGTTTATTCAATTTATCATGTAAGATTTGGTAGAATCAAACTTGACTAAACGAGTATTCTTATTATATTGTTTCACAATTCGAATTTAGAAATATTTATTTAATATATAATTAAGATAATTAATAGATGATAGAAAAAGAATTAAAGTTTAGGCTTGTGGCATCGGAACGCCAGTTCAGGGAAATAAAGTATTATTTCTCTCTTCTCCATGCAGATTCAATAGTTTCAGGACTAAAATTTGCCTATAATAGACAAAAAGCTCGTGAAGGCGGATACTTGATGTTAGGAAGAAAAAGTCTTGTAAAAAAGGAAACTAGCATGTTAACAAAAGAACAAGCCAAGTGGAGACTTACAAATTGGAAGTCCATGATAAAGACTTATAGAAATAAGGGTTACAGTTATCCGACTATCAGTAGAATAAAAAAAGATATTAAGTTAATTGCTAAAGGTAGCAACAAAAAATAAGAATTTAGTAAGTTGATGGCTCTGCGTTTTTTTCATCAAGATCGATTGAAGAGAGATCGGGGAATTTCTCTTTCATGCTTTGTTCTACTAGGGTAGTGGCTTCTTCAATGATACTTGTTGATTCCTCGTTCAATACCCTTCCATTATTGACTTCGTGTTTAGGTATTTGTGCAGAATCTGACAATATACCGCCCATAAGATCTGATATCTGAGAAAGCGAATGGTCGGCTTCAGGGACCATTGATGATAATCCCCCTTGTATGTTCTTTATTACAGACATAGCTGGGGTTAACGTGACAACAACATCTCCCAATTCGGTTATGGTGTTTAACCGTAACTGTATTTGCTCTAATGCTAATTTAGCAGAATCAACCATCTTATTCATCTTTCGAATTTGCGAAAGCTCATTTGAAAGTAATTTAGCATATTGTACTTCATGATTTTGGATAGAATGAACTATTCGTTTAAAAATAAGCTGATCCTTTTCTACAATCTTTGCAGAAATACTTTCTAATTTTGAAATTTGAAGTTCTAATCTCTTTTGGGCCTCCTCAATTCTTGGTTTTAAAGGAGGTTGTGACTTTATACTTTCCAAAAGCTTTACTGCCACATTGTCTGATTGGGATTTATTCCACCTATTTTTAAAGGACATTATACATTTCCTCTAAAACCTATTACCTTTTTTGTTTATAAGGTCAAATGTAACCCAGATGAATGTACCTTAAGTTACAAGGTAGCCATTGACATTGATTCTTGTTCACTTTTTAGATCCTTTGTCAAACATATGTAGTAGTTGTTTTACTGCACCATCCATGTCGTCCTCAAGTACCTCTGGCGATAATCCATTCTTTAGAAGATTGTTTATCGTGTTGGAAATCTCTGAACTTATCTCATCAAAGCTATCAACATCATTAAACCCTTGTTGATAAAGTCTATTTAGTTTCATGGCATACATTCTGGTTTGGTCATTTATTGTGACTTTGTATACATTATTGTTCACTTTAATTTCTTGATTAGTCATAATGGCTTTCAATGCAAATGACCATGTTCGTGTAAGAAAAAGGTTTTGGTGTTAGATTTTCTAAAGCGATTAATTTATTTAGTATACAAAACTCTGATTTAGACAACTAAAATTATCGAGATCAAAGTAAATTCGTAAATTTTATGAAAATGAAAATAATAGTTAATAAAACTGTGGCCATGCCGAAATGAATGTTCTGGAATTTACTGCACTTATCTATGATTCACTAAAGACACTCCATCCACTGATGTTCTGTTTTCAAATATCAAAGTTATACTGACAATACGGACTTCAGTTTTTTGGTAACTTCTTCACCCTTAGTGGTGAGTGAATAGTATCTGACTGCCATTGGTCTTGTCTTTGAATAGGTTTTCAAACCATATTCACTAGTGACCAAACCGGACTCTTCTAGTTTAGATAAGTGAAATGAGATTATCTTCCTGTCAATTTTCATCATTTTCTCAAGTTGACTTGCAAATGATTTTTTGGATTCAAGTCGAGTAAGAATTCTTAACCTAGTCGGATGTACCGCTGTGTATATTGTTTTATAGACGTCGTTAACGTTGGCTTTAATGTTTTTTTTGTCCATTTATCCTTAGTATATAATATCCCATGGTTTATTATATGTTTCTTATGGTAACATGTTATCACAAATAGAAGCTTATTATGTTATTACCTAATAGTAACCCTTTTATGGATACTACGTATCCGTGTATAAACTGGCGTACAAGTAATAATAAAAATTAACGATACCAATATTGAATACAAATCACAATAATGACAAACAAAATACAGCACATTTTCGCCAAATTATTCTACAATAATACAGGTCATGGTGGGATTTGGACCCACGGCCTAAGGTTTACAAAACCTTCGCTCTAACCGGGCTGAGCTACATGACCGAGCGATAGAATTAAATTTTTTTTGTCGCATAATTAAAACTTTGTTAAATTCTTATTCCGTAGGAAAATGAAATGAATTTGAATACTTAAATTAATAGAATGTAGAAAAATGGCATGGGAAGATATCTCGTTGTCGTTACAATTGAAAATAAAGAGCAAGTAGGTGATCCGGAAGGGGAAACAATCAAAAAAGATCTGATTATCAGAAGTGGGTATTCAAACGTTGAATCAGTTAGATCTGCTAAATGCTACAATATAATCATTAATACAAAAACAGAGAATGAAGCCAAAACACAAGTAACCAAACTTTGCGAAGAGTTGAGGATTTATAATCCTATTGTAAGCAATTGTTCAATAGGTCCAATTAGGAAAATGGCCAAGTAATTGAGATAACGAATCAATGGAGGGAGATAGAAATGAAAGTATCATCCAACGCTACATCCTTTCCAAAGGTGTAATGCCAATTAAAGATAGATTCATCTCAAGCATCAAACGTATAGCTTCAACCAAACAAATTCTTGTATTAGAGATATCGGCATTTTTCTCCTTTAATATGGGTAGTTTTTCATAAAATAGATTGAAAATTGTTGCGAGATCATATGCATATTGTGCAATAAGCTTGGGTTCCATGTTTTTAATCGTATCCTCTATTACAATTGAAAATTTAGAAAGATGTTTTATTAAGTGATATTCAATATCGTGTGAAAGATTGATTGCGTTACAGTCAAAAGATTTAATTCGAGATTTCTCTATTAACCGACAGCAGCGGGCATATGCATATTGTAAATATGGTCCAGAATTTCCTTCCAAGCTCAAAGAATCAATCGTGTCAAATTTTATTTCTTTTTCTAAATCATTCTTTATCAAACTGTACCTCATTGCAGATATAGCTATCTCTTCAGAGGTTCCTTCAAGATCAGCTCCAGTAATTTCTGGATTCCGCTTTATAATTTCCTCCTTGGCTTTACTATGTAAAGTATCCAGTACGTAATCAGCATCAACATAAATCCCTTTTCTTCCGGACATTTGCATAGATTTATTATTATTTTCTGCATTTATTCCTAACATGTTTGCTGTTCTACTCGAGAGTAATACAGGACCGTATGCTAGGTGTAAATACTCGTTTGACTTCTCAGTAATTTTATTCAAGACTTCCTTAATTATTTTTTGTAATCTTGTTTGTCTGCTATCTATTACCGTAATAGAATTTTCTGCAGGAAAGAATATTGGATGTGTGTCATTTTCCAAATGATCATTTGTTGTTATCCATAAGTTTGAGTCATCCCACTGGTTGGTAAAAACTTTATATTTAAATGGATCCTGAATTGTGCCAATCTTCAGTAACGCATAAGGTATATCTTTTGCTATATATGTGGCGGTATTATCACTTCTGACTATAATCTTGATTCCTTCGTCAACAGATTCAAAAATCCAGCACCCTATGTTCTTTCCCTCCGTTTCTTTCTTTATTATTCTTTGATCTCGTAATTTTTGAAACGTATTTTTCCATAAATCTGAATTCAAAATGTGCGATTCAAAATTGAGTAAATCGTAGTGAGCCTTAAGTCTCCAACAAGTTTTCAATTGATCATTAAGGACCTTAAGTGTTATTTCAGAGGCGAATGAACTGATCTCAGCATCGCCAGACTCTAATTTTTTTAACAATGTTTTTCTTTTTTCTACAAGTGATGGATCCTTCTCATAAAGTTCATTTACCTTTACATAAATTGCGTTACCACAATATGTATCAAACTTCAAGTCCTTGTCTTCTGGAATTAATGGAAATTTAAGATATAGAAAACCAACTAGAATATCTGCCACTTGTAGCCCAGAATCATCAACATAATTCAAAACGGTAACATTGTGGTTTGTTTTCTTTAGAAGCCTATACAGTGTGTCTCCAATTGCAACGTTTCGCAGGTGCCCCACATGTAATGCTTTGTTAGGATTGACGCTGGTGTGTTCTACTATTACTTTTCTACCATTACCGATATCAAGATAAGAAAAATCGTTTTGTAAAATTTCATTCAAGATTTCCTTTCCTATTAGGTCAAAGTTTGCCTTAAAATTGATATATCCACTCTCATGTGCTACCACAGATTTGACATATGGAGTTGATTCTAGTCTTTTCTTTTCGTCAAAATTATGAATATACTGTTCAATTAACATTGAGGCAATCTCATAAGGAGATTTTTCTAACTTTTTTATGAGCAGAAATGCAATATTACAACTTAAATCTCCAAAATCTTCTTTGGCTGGCTCGGTAAGACTATAACTTTCGCCCTGTAGGTTTAATTTTTCCAGTGCGAATTTTATTACTTCATCAGCCTGTTCAATAAATTTCTTAAAGCTCATTTCCTATCTTAGATAATTTAGACTCACGTAGTCAATAGCATCACACAATCCTACCCCCTCTTTCCCACTTACAACATGATCTGCTTTACTCTTTACTACATCATCTGAGTGACCTAATGCAATACTCAATCCGCAAATTCCAAAAATCGGAACATCAGTTTCACTGTCACCTATCGCAACTACTTCTTGTGGTTCAATATTAAGAAACTTTAATGCATGGTCTAGTCCCCTTCCTTTGTTAATCCCTATTTCATTAATATGAAATGCATATTTACTGTCGACTATATCGAGCTCTAATTTTTTTTCTCTTAGTATTTTTCTTCCTTCCTCGATGTCAAAAGTCCTTTGCAATACTACCTCTGATAATCTTGGGAAGACTGGCTTGAAATCTACATTTGACAAATACTTTTTTAATATTTCATATCCTTTTAAACACAATTCCTTATTTCCAAGAATTGTATGATCTGCAAATCCTCTAGAAATCACCCCACCATTCTCACCAACCGCTATTCTGGTTATGCCCAAAAATACCGATAAAACAAAGGCTTCAACTGATGAACGGCCTGTTACAAAAAATACTCTGTATCCTATTTTTTCGAGAAATCGCATTTTTGCTATTGCAGGTAAATAGATCATCCCATTTCCGTTTTCAGTTAAAGTCCCATCAATATCTACTGCGAATGCTTTAATGGTTAGATTTTTACCTGAATGCATTTTCTGACCTATTGTGTTACGATTTGCGTATCATTAACTTTTCTAAAATTTCTTGAGATGCAAATTTTTTCCTAATTCGGCTGGAGTCTTTTTTCTTGGCATTATTTACAATTAAATAATTAGCCATCGCAATATCGTATAGGGTCCGTGGCCCAGTCAGGAAAGGGTGCTGATTATCAAGCATAGGCCTCCGAAGCCAGAGTTCATGGGATCGAAGCCCATCGGACCCGTAATTACTTAGAATTTCATTAAAAATAATTGGAAATCCTTATATGAGTATAATATTGACTCGTTTTACACTAGCATGAGCACTGAACTAGTAGTTTTACGTGATTATGATAATCAATTGATGAATAGAAGAGAGTTACAAGTGATATTTAGAAATGTATCAGGAAATATAAAGAAGAATGAAGCAATTGAGACAATTTCAAAGGCAAATAAAGTAGATTCAAAAACAATAGTGCCAATTGAAATTAGATGCAACAAGGGAAGTACTGATGTTAATGGCTTTTTTCATATTTACAAAAGTGAAGAAAGCGCAAAGGAAATTTTACCAAAATATCGATCAATGAGACTTTTAGACAAATCAGAAAGAAAAAAAATCTTTGATGAAGCAAAGGCTCAAAAACTCAAAGAAAAGCAACAGACTTCAGAAAAAGGCAAGACAAAGAAATAGGTGAGCGATTACATCATGGCAGATAAAAAGAAAAAATCAGAATCGCAAATATATTCATTTTATGATATTTCTAAGGAAAAGGTAACACGAAAGAAAAGGGATTGTCCTAGGTGTGGGAAAGGTGTATTTATGGCAGAACATAAAGACAGAAGTACTTGTGGCAAGTGTGGATTCACAGAATTCAAGCAAAAAACAAAATAAAATCGTGATTAATTTCAGCTTACAGTTAATTTAGAAATTTTAGAGTTAAAACTCTGATTCATCTCTGAGATTAGTCACAATTTAGCAAATATTTTCACATATAATATCCAAAATATCAAAGGTGTCACATTTGCAATTTACTTTCGAAATCAGATTCAGATTGGGTGAGGTGTCCTCATATCCATTGATGAATTTCCTTACTGGAAATCCATTATCACATAACATAATAAGTTCAAATTTTTTTTGACTTTTTAACTTGGATTGCATACGATAAACAAATTTCCAGATCTTGTTTCTCTTATTGTTGAACTTGACAATTTTAATATCCGTACTGTTGATCAATTTTAGATGAGATGATTTTAGATTCTCACTGCAATTTACAAAACATCTGACCTTGTTTATCAGATGTGGTGCAGAAATAGGTAAATGTGACGGTTTCTTGTTTATATTAAATGTAATGCCTTCAGATCGAATTGAAAAATGACGCCTAAACCTAGTTATTTTTGAATTCTTAATCGACACGTAAAAAGGTCTTCCAGCTCCTAAGACTAAACTTTCAGGCTCTTCCTTACCTATAGGCCAAAAAATTATAGATTCACACTTTGTAATCCTTGCTAATTTTTTTTTTAAGATGTTTTCAATATAATGCTGATTAATTTCTAAATAACTATCTTTGTCAGCATTTTTTAAGATGGTTCGAAATCTTTTAGTTTTTTTATATCTCCCACTTAGTACCACTGTACTCGATCTGATAGAAACAAGAGTTTCAAATTTTTTTCCTATCTGTAAGTTCACAACAATATCAGGAGAATTCAAATCTATTTTTTTATGTGATATCTTAGTGAATCTTGTTCGAATTTCACGCAAAAGGGACATCTTTATATTTTGTTTTCCTCTAATCTTGAATCTTGATCTAAATTTGTCTTCATTGTCATAAAATGTATGATCTAATGTTACTCCAATTAGAAGAGTATCATATACATAATCTTTCGTTGATTGTATTACTTTGTGACATATTTTGTCTATTTGCTTCTCTATTCCATGACATATTTCGCAGTCATCAACTATTTTTCGAATAGGATAGTTTTTGATAAATTGTCTTTTTAAACACCAGGGGCATATCTTGTATGAGAAATTTCTTTTCAATTATTTTTATCTTTTTTACCCTATTCCCAATCTTCTAAGCATACCCTGCATTTGTCTTCCTTTACTCTGTTTAATCATACTCTTTGAATTATGGAAATTCTTAATTAAATCTTTGACATCATGTTCCGCTACACCGGAACCTCTAGCAATCCTTTTTCTTCTTGAATCATTTATTACTTCGGGGTTCTTTTTCTCTTCCTTTGTCATTGATTGGATAATATAGCGCCATTTTTCTAATTTTCCTTGGATAACATCTAATTGGTCCTCGTTAACTACTCCTGCCAACCCTGGTAAATTATCAATAATATTTCTAAATCCCATTTTCCCGACGTTTTCCATTTGTGAATAAAAATCTTCTATTGTCATTTTGCCGGTAAGTACTCTCTTAGATTGGTTTTCATCTGCCTGCAATTCCAAGTCGTTAGCTAAATCTAAAATTGCCTTTATGTCACCCATCCCCAACAATCTTCCTACAAATCTTGTGGGACTGAACTCTTCCAGATCATCAATTCTTTCTCCGTTTCCTATAAAGAAAATTTTCGCGCCTGTTACTGCAGACGCTGCTAATGCTCCACCACCTTTAGCAGTTCCATCAAGCTTTGTTATAATGATACCTCCTACCGGAACTGTATCGTGAAAAGTCTCGGCCTGACTGAATGCTTGTTGACCTATTGTCCCGTCTATTACTAAAAGAATCAAATCGGGATTTGAGATCTCATACATATTTTTCATTTCCGCTAAAAGTTCAGTTTCATCCTTGTGTCTACCCGCAGTATCAATAATTACTACATCCACTTGGGCATTTTTAAAATAATCAATTCCTTTTCTTACTATCGAAGTAGCATTTTTATTTGATTCGTCTCCAAATACCTCAACATTTATCTTTACACAATTCATTCTAAGTTGTATGAGTGCACCAGGTCTCCATGTATCTGCCCCAATAACTCCCACATGATAGCCCTGTTTAGCTAGCCATCTTGAAAGCTTTGCTGTGACCGTGGTCTTCCCACTTCCCTGAATACCAAACATTAGTACAACATTGAGTTTTCCTGGTGTGAGTGAAATAACTGGATTCTCAAGTTGTTTATTTTGATTGAGAGTATCTCCTCTATAACCCATCAATCTGGAAAGTTCATCATATAGTATTGAAACCACATGATCCTTTCTCGACAATCCCTTTGGAGGGGATTCCTCTAAAGATCTTTTTTTCAAATTTTGAGTTATATTCAGTACCAATCTGACATTAACGTCGGATTGAAGGAGAGCTCTTTGCACATCTTTACACAAGGAATCTATTAATTCTTCATTAACATCAGAAGCACCAACTAATTTTTTTAAGGCTGCTCCAAGGCTAGATCGCAGGTTGTCTAACATTTATTTATTAATTAATTCATAATCTGTTATTTCAAATATTCCATTATCCCCGAACCATCTAACAATTCCTTCTTTAATTCGAAATTTTTTCTTGTAGAGCGGACAGTCAACGACAATAGTTTCTGCCTCACCCCCTTCAAAATTCAGATTAAATCTATATTTTAAAGACAATGATTCTAAATTTCTCACCTTCTCATGATCTAGCATAGAACCAAGCCACTGACGTTCCAACCCCATTGCTGAAACACTTACTATAACTATTTCAAATTTTTGATCTATCATCTTATGAAGATATTTGCTTGGAGGCAAATTCCATAATGGAGAAAAAACCGAGAGTCCTAATTTTTGACAGACAGTTTCAAAATTCCTTTTTTGAAAATTGCTTGATATTCCACCATGAACTATTCCTTGTATATCAAATTCCTTTCCTACCTTTACAAGAGCATTTTCAAGTACTTCAATCTCATCACTTAATTTTGAGGATTTAGATTGAAATTTTCGCAGTGGTAAATTGATTGCTTCTGCAAGAATCGGTGTAAGATGGATATTTGGAAAATGGAAAAGTAAACTATCATTAATCATGGGGACTATAGAGAGTAGGCAAACAATTTCATGGCCATGCTGATTCACTTCAAAAATGGCATAGTTACTGTCTTTTCCTCCAGAATATAATGATACTAATTTCAATAGACTACCCCAAAAAGTATAATAAATGAGATATATTAAGAGATTCTAATGCCAAAAAAGGGAGGAGGCCTGCTTTTACTGCAGGAGACAATTTCACAGCAAAAGGTAATTGACTTTTTAAACAGCATCGCAAGAAACAGTGAGAAGTCAAAGAACACTTATTCTTTGGGTCTAGCACAGAAGCACCTAACAAATACTGTTCGCTCCTAGTTCTGTCTGCTAAATTGAGCATCTCCATTAACTCTTTTGTCATTCTTATCCTCAGTTCGTCCTTGATTCTTATTACCGGTTTATTCATTTTCTTATAATCCAATTAGAATAAGCGACAAGTTAGCTTTATTTATTGTCCTTCAGTTTGGTTTTCTACCATATCGGTAAAATTGATAAGCAAGGCGGTCAATATGAGCTGGGTAATTGGAGTTGATTCACTTTTCCATTACTTAACGAACCATCGAAACCCAACACCATAGAAATAAGATATGTTGAGGACGGCAACATTAAATCAGCTGTAATAGATCCTATGTCTACAAAACTTGGTAATGGAGAAGTGCAACTCTGGAGCTTTGCCGCTCAGACAAAAGGATTTTTTAGAGTAAAAGTTGTCATAAGTTTGGTAGTAACTAATTTTAGAATTATGCGAATAGATCAGCAAAATAATAAAGTCCTAGGATACTTTCTATTCACGTGGCTTGATGACGTTATTGTTATGAATACACACCGCGTCTCGCAATCAACTGGATATGCGATATATACAGGATATAGGACAAGGTATGGCACAAGATCTTCTTCGGGAACAAGCAAGACTGTAGGGTATATTGTATTCATAATTAACGGTCAAAAGGTTTCATGGGGTGGAATACCTGACCCAACTGGACTCAAAAATTTTATCAAATCGATTAAAAAGACAATGTATGATCCGTTAGCCAAGTTAGCAAAAAAAACAAATTCTTCACGAGCTGGAGCTGAAACTGGAATTCCTTGTCCTAACTGCAATCAACAAAATCCAAAAAATTCACAATTCTGCAATGGTTGCGGGTCGAAATTATTACAAATTTGTTCCAAGTGTAATCAGTCAAATCCTATTGATGCATCTTTTTGCAGTAAATGTGGATCCCAACTTGGTATCAATTACAGTGTTTCTGCATCTGAGAACAGACCTACGTTGTCTGATCAAAAACATAGTGAAGTGATTGAGCCCAGTTTTTATGAATGTATACTACCAGAATACAACGTAAAAAATAATTATCCTTCTACTTGGACAAGACGGGATGATACCTATGATGCTCTCAAAGTAATGTTTCAATCCCCAAAAGAAAGTCCTACTGACCCGTTCCTAGACGCCTTAGGAGTTACTGTAGATGAGACACTTAAAATGAATCTACAAAAATTTATTGAAGTAAGCATCGCAAATGTGAGGCGAACCAGCAGTGATTTTAAACTGTTAGAATCAACTCCAACGACTCTATCAGGCCTTCGTGCTCATCAGATCGTATACTTAGCAAATAACCTCAAGTGGTTAGTAGTTGCAACAGTAAGAAAAAAAGTTTTTTATTGGCTTCAGTATTGCTCTGAAGCAGAAAAGTATCAAAAATTCCTCTCGTCGGTAGAACAGATGATTAGTTCGTTTGAATTTCTGTAATGGATGTAGGGAAGCCCTTGCATCCGTATGCACGAAATCTGGGAAGTCAAATCCACAGAATTCTTCATATTGTGGTCAATGCGGATTTGCTTTACAGTAACAAGTAATGCATATGTATGGTTACAATCATATTCGTATAAATTAGAACAACCATAAATTCTTAAAATTAATTTCCCTCACAGCTTCTTTGATATTTTGATATTATTTAGAAAGTGTCATCAACAAAATGATGTATGGCGTAGCAATGGGGAGCCAAGTCTTTAAATGATGCAATGATGAGGAAAAAACTTCACTCATTGACTTGCTAGACTTCTCTCTATCGATAATTGATAATATCTCCTTTATTTTCGACTTCTCTTCTGGAGAGTTACTACTGTTCTCAACAATCAGAAGAACGTCATTCAAATTATTAATCGTCGTTGTTGACATGTCAAAATGGGATTCATTATGTGTTGAATTAACGTAAATTGTGGGATTACCTACAAACACGTTCCGCTCCTTATTCAAAACAAGCGTGGATATGTCAAGGCGTCCCTGAGTCTTGGGCATAGCCTCACCAGACACCTGCACTGGAATAGTGCCCTTCATCATCGGTTCAATTTTTGATATCTTCGCTGCGGGAAGTTTGTCCCATGCGCCCGAGATTGCTTCAAGTGGGGATGGCATACTCCGCACAACCGACATTAGGTCAATTATAGATTGTTGGTCTTTTTTTGATACGTGTCCACAGCTTAGCACCAGAACAGCATCATTACTCATAAGTCCTTCACCTACAACTTCAACTTCTTTATCACAATGAACGCAATGTCTTCTTTCTCCTGCCAATTCTTATATATCGTCATTATGCATACAATATTGGATTAAAATAGGCTTCGCTTTTTCTCAATTAACTATCCATGGCATGGCTTGCTAATTTCATTTTGATATAATATTATACTTTATAGATAATTTTGTTTCTTTTATTTATTAATACAGAACAAGAAAAATATATTCGTTGTAAGATTTTTTTACCTCCACGTCAAGTCATTGTTTAGATGAAAATAATTGAGGGGTCCTACGTCTTATTTTTTCATCAGCAAAATAAGAACTGGCTTACTAAAATAGAAAAGGGTAAGAAACTTCACACGCATATAGGAATAATAGATTTTGACAGGGTACTAGGACTTGAATATGGTTGTTCGATAATTACGCCAAAAGAAAGAAAGGTGCATCTACTAGAACCGACAATGTATGACTTTGTAATGAAGTCAGATAGAAAAACGCAAATTGTTTATCCAAAAGATCTTGGATATATCGCGATAAGAACCGGGTTAAGAAGTGGATCTAATGTTCTTGAAATAGGTACCGGAAGTGCATCACTAACCACATTTTTTGCTAGTCTCGTAGAGCCTTCAGGCCACGTCTTTACATATGATGTTAACGAAGAATTTATGGAAATTGCAAGAAAGAATCTAAAGAAATCGGGCATGGAAAAAAATGTTTCAATGTTCAAACAAGACATAATGGAGACTGGACCGGAACAGTCTAACATTGATATTGCTGTTATTGATTTGGGAGATCCTTGGAATGTTTTACAGGCTGTTCACAATTGCCTCAAGAGTAGTGGATGTGTTGCAATAATTTGTCCAACTATGAATCAATTAGAAAAAACTTCCAAACATATGAATGATATAGGATTTACAGATATAGAGAGCACGGAGCTGCTTATTCGCAACATAGAGGCAAGAGAAGGAAAGACACGGCCATCAATGCGAATGATTGGACATACAACTTACCTTCTATTTGGCAGAAAAATCACATAGTTAGTATCTATAGAAATGTGGAAACTTGTCATCAATGATTGCCAAGATACCGAAAGACATTGACATGGATAACAATCTAATCCGATCAAAAGTTAATTTTTTTCCAAGGGATATTTGAAGAACACTATGCTTTTTTCAGCCTAGATCTGATAATTACAACATAAAAAGTAATTCAATGTTATAATGATGGTTAATTGGTATACTAGAAATCTATATGATTAGTTAGTAGAGTTATCATCACCGACTAAGAGAACAATAGCCTCACACTTTTGTGTATATGTATTGTAGCTAAACAATTCAAGTAAATAGGTTAATCATAAATGGTAAACGTTGATGTAGAATTTTTTCTATATTATTATATGAATGCTATATCATTTTGATAGAATTAGACCACGGAATTAAGTTGGAGAGCTATTCTTATAAGGAACCCCCATAAACTTGAATATGTTGGCAACTGAAGGTTATTGTGTAAAATGTAAAGCAAAAAGGCAAATTAAAGGCGAAACACAGGTTGTAATGAAAAATGGAAGACCTGCGACTAGAGGAACTTGTTCAGTTTGTGGAACCAAAATGTTTAAGATCGGTGGTGGTCCTAGCAAATCTGTGAAGAGATCAACAGCAAAGCCTAAATCAAGAGCAAAGCCTAAATCAAGAGCAAAGCCTAAATCAAGAGCAAAGCCTAAATCAACAGCAAAAAGACGATAAATTCCTATATTTCTTTTTTATATTTTTAATTTTTTTTATGTTAAGGGTTAACTATAGTTGAAATAAGACACGATTTTATTCTATATGGAAAATTTCTCCTCTATCAGATTGAATTTTTCTATGTTTCCACAACAAGATATTAGTTCACGTAATTTAGTTCTTGGGAGTTCTGATTTTACTAGATCTCTTGCAATTTTTATCCCATCATTAATGTCGCAAGTCTTTTCGCCAGCGATTAACGCAATTGACGTATTGAGCGCTACAATATCCTGTTTTGCTTCATTAGATTTCCCATAGATTGTTTGTAAAGTGGTCTTTACAGAATCCTCTATTGAATTTACTTGAATTGCTTGCTTTTTTACAACTTTCAAATCCAATAATTTTGGATCTACTTCTTGTCTTTCGATACTACCAGACTTTAGAGTAAGTACAATATTTTTGGCAGTATTTGACAATTCATCCATTCCATCTAAAGAATGAACAAGAATAATTTTCTTAATATTGGATGTAATCATCGCATTAGAAATTAGATCAAAAAATTTCGGATCAGCGATTCCTATCACTTGCGATGTAATGTTCGTGCATGGATTGCACAATGGGCCTATAATATTAAAAACAGTCTTAAATCCCAACTGCTTTCTAATTCTAGATATTTTTTTCAAATTAGGATGAAAATTAGGCGCAAATAGAAAAGACAGCCCAATACTTTCAATTGAATCAATTACCTCTTTTTTTGAGATATCTAGATTAAATCCAATATACTCAAAAAAATCTGCACTGCCAAACATTCCACTGGCAGATCTGTTCCCATGCTTTGCTACATTTATTCCAGAAGCAGAAGCAATAATGGATGCTGCTGTACTTATATTAAAAGAATTTGACAGGTCACCCCCGGTACCGCAGTTATCGATAAGTGAACCTTTGACTCTAGGTGTTATTGAAAGAGATTGTTTGATTAAGATTTCTCTTATTATTCGTAGTTCGTTGTAGTTAACCCCTCTATATGTCAATGCAGTTAGAAACGAAGCTATAGTACACTCAGGAATCTCATCTGAAAATAAAAGATTGATTGCGTTTGCAAATTCATTTTCGTCAATATTCAGCTTCGATAAAATTTTTCTTGTTTGAAGCTGTAGATATTCTATAGACATTATCTTTTCAGAATATCAATAAAATTTTCCAATATATGATAACCGTTTTTGGTCAATACAGATTCGGGATGAAATTGAACCCCGTATATTGGATATTTTTTATGTTTCAGGCCCATAATCTCCTGATCATCAAGCGATATTGCAGTAACTTCCAAACATGCAGGAAAATTATCTCTGGATGCGACCAGTGAATGATATCTTGTTGCTACAAATGGGTTTGCTAGTTTTCTAAATAGTTCATTATCCATATATCCAATTTCGCTTGTTTTTCCATGTCTTACTACTCTGGCGTTTATTACGTTACCTCCGTAGACATGAACTATCCCTTGGTGGCCAAGACAAACGCCCAGTATTGGAATACTGGGTCCAATTCTTTCAATAACATCACCGCATATTCCAAATGATTTTTTATCTGCAGGATGACCAGGACCTGGTGACAAAACTATTCCATCAGGTTGCAGTTTTTTTATATCGTTTATACTGAGTTTATCATTGCGAATAACAACTGGTTCCGTAGAAAGTTTACCAAACAGTTGAGCAATATTATATACAAAGGAGTCATAATTATCAATAATCAAGATCTTTTTCATATCACAGCACCGCGCTTTATGACTTCATCTCGATGTTAATTTTTAACGGTATTGATATTTAATGTTTATAAATTAATTCTTAGATATATCTCATTCAAAAATATTTTTCCCGAGACAAAGCTCCAAACCCAAATAACTATAATGAGACTAATAATTAATTGATAATACATTAAATAATCCTTTATTTCCAGTAAAAACATTGAGAAATGATAAGAGTATTCATAAATGGATATGGAAATATTGGTAGGAGACTTGCATCTGCATTTTCTCATGACAAAGAAATTCAATTTGTCGGAATAGGAAAGTATTCAATTGATAGCAAAGTGGATGAAGCGTTTGCCAAAAAATATGCTGTTTATGTCCCGGAAGAAATGATATCAAAATTTAGAAATATGCACTATGATATTTCTGGTACAATTTCAGACGCAATAAAAGAATCTGATCTTGTAGTGGATGCTGCGAAAGATGGTTTTGGTTATAGTAATAAAATAAAATTCTATGTCCCTATGAATAAGCCTGCGATTTTTCAAGGTGGAGAAGACAGAACTGGCGAAAAAAAAGTTGCCGATATTATTCACAATTCTAGGGTTAACTATGAAGAAGTGACAAATCAAAAGTATGTTATTCAGGGCAGCTGCAATGTTTCAGGGATGGGTAGAATTATGCAACCCATGATTGAAAAATTTGGTGACAAAATTCAAAGATATGATGTTACATTGATTAGAAGATGGGCAGACTTAGAAGATACAAAAGAAATTAAAGATTCCATAGAATGGGATAAAAATCCACATCATCAGGATGACGTTAAATCGTTTCTCCCATCAGTAAAACTCTATGTAGAATCATACAAAGTTCCATCTAGAATGATGCACTTACATCAGATGACAATTAGATTCAAGGACAAAGTCCCCAATTTTGATTCATTATCAGATATATATGAAAACGAATTTGGAGTGGCTGTTCTTAATAAAGCAAAGGGTACTGCTGACATTAGAAAAAAAGCCCATGAATTTGGGTTTGAACATGGCGATACTAATATGGTACACATTCATGAGGAAACGATGAGAAAGACTGATGATACTCTAAAAATCCTATATTCTGATGACCAAACAGGTATTGTAATTCCTGAAAATCATCTTCTGTTTCAATCGATGATGCTTGGTCGACCAAAAAAGAAAGCATATGAACAAACAGATTCACTTTTTCAAATTAGTAAAAAAAGAAATTTGCTTGAAAAAGAATTTGCTACCTAGTTATATAACAAAGATTATTTACTTAACGCTTTTATTATAACAAGTTAGCTAGCGTGTGGGTCACTCGAAAGAGAGGAAACTCCTCCCTCATAACAGGCACTCAAATTAGTGATAATTAGGTGGAGACACCTGGCAACGGAACAGAAAGGAAATCCAGTTGATTAAAATGATGATGATGGTGAATAACCTGAAGATGTCAATACTGGAATGAAACCGCCGACCTGAGTGGAGCAAGGACAAAAAGGGGTAAACATTCCTGCATGATCCCAGGTTGACCGCTCAGTGGAATCCCACTTAAAACAAAAGGAGGGTTACTGCTAGCAAACACCTATTTTTGATTTTAAGGCACCATCCCTAATATGAGCAAATTTAGTAACCTTTTGAAAATTATAAAGAAATGATGTCCGTAAGTAAACCGAACAATTCTACGCGTATCATAGACATTCAGTGATAATGGAGCTCAAGTAGATTTGCGAAATAAAAATTAAGTGGATACTGGCTTATTTTCTTGCCTTCCACAAGACAAATACTGATACTGCCGCCATCATTCCTCCAAGAGTTCCAAGTACCTGAATTGGAAATCCTCCTGTCGCTGTTGCGGTACCCTCCGGAGCATTTTCAGTCACATAAGCAATTTCAGAGTTTCCACTTTTAGATACACTGGCAAAACCACCAATTTGAATTTGACCACTCGGTGGCGGATGACTGGAATGTATATTGACATCTGTACCATCGATTACTGCCTTTGCGTTAGATTCCTTTGCTTCCATAACTCCTTCTCTAAAACTACTTTCCCCTAATGAAAAGATAGAAACTACTCTAGCGCCTCCTAGTTCTTGATATCCGGAACCGGCTGTTGATGCCTGGCTACCGGTAGGATCGAACAAAAAGTGCCACTTATCCATCGGTGTGCCGATATCTTCAAAATTAAATAAAGGGTCTTTAAATATCTCAGACGATTTAAGTTGCTGAGCTATCTCTGGAAATTTTATTTCAAGTAGACTTGATGGATAGTTGATGCTGATATTACCAACATTAGGTACTTGGAGTTGAAGTGGTCGCGAAGTAGAAAATCCTCTCCAATCTAAATCGACCAAAGATGCTGCACCCGAATTATTGTTTGGGAGCGTAAATCCACTTATACTTGGTTTAAATTCTACTTTATATGACATTGCTAACCTATCACTACCTCCTCTCAAAGTTGCGGTGTAGTCAATTGTTGCATTTTCAATAAATATGGGACTTTGCTTTTCTTTGATTATATCCTGATTTATATCCGAAATCAGCGCTGCCATTCCAGGAGTAGAACTATTTGCTTTGAATTTGAGACTTTCGTCAACCTTCATGAATTTTTTTGCAAGTTCACTTGCTTGATCGTATTGTAATGTTATAAACCGATTCGCAGTAAATACCGGTTGTGCTTGGTCTTGTTGAGGAGATAAAACAGCTGTCATTTGAACTGCAAAAGCATTCGAACTAATCAAAGAAATAGTGAAAGTTATCAAAAAGATTAGAATTATTGATTTGAAACTATTCACAGGTAGAGACTCATTCAACCTGTTTATAATCTTTATCGAATCAAGCTTTCCTTTCTATTTTAGTTCCTAAAGGCATCAAGGATAATTAATCGTGGCAATTGTCTTGTTCAATCCGTTAATTCAATTTAGGAAAATTTAAAAAAGTTGTGAAGTCACCTAGATCGTCATTTTATCTTGATTACAATATTAGCTGGAGGAACGGGATCCGTAAAATTAGCTAGGGGGATATCAAAAATAAGAGATGATTTGGTTGTAATTTCAAATGTTGCAGACAATATATGGTTACATGGGTTGTATATTTGCCCAGATGTTGATACAATAACTTACGGTTTGGCCGGCATCTTGGATAAAAAAAGGGGGTGGGGTATCATGGACGATTCATTCATGTTTATGGAACAAATGAAAAAACTGGACCAGGATTATTGGTTTAAAATAGGTGACAAGGATCTTGCTCTGCACGTCGTAAGAACTAATTTTTTGAATAATGGAAAATCTCTATCATGGATAACAGAATGGATACAAAAAAAATTTTCAATACTATCTCCGATTATCCCAGCCTCAGACAACCACATAGAAACTATAATTGAAACTTCGATCGGTGATATGCATGTTCAGGAATTTTGGGTCAAAAATCACGGAGAGATAAATATTTCTAATATTAGATACCAAGGAATAGAGAATGCAGTAGCAAATAGTAGAGCTGTTGAATCTATCAAAAATTCAGAAGTAATAATAATTGCACCGGGAAACCCAATATCGAGTATCGGACCAATAATTTCATTACCAACAATAAGAAAAGAACTTGAATCAAAAAAAGATAATGTAATTGCTATTAGCCCTATAATAGGAAAATCTCCGGTCAGTGGCCCAGCATCAAAATACATGCAGGCGAGAGGAATAGAATCATCTCCGTTTGGAATAGCGTCATATTATAACAATGTTGCTTCAAATTTGGTAATCTCCAATTCAGACGTTGACTATGAAAGAAGTATAAAGATGCTAGGGATCGATGTATATAAAACCGAAATAGTTATGCAAAATCTAGAAGACGAAATAAATTTGTCAAACTTTGTTTTGAATATTTTCACTAGTGCCTGATGAATTAGTTTGAAAATTGTAGCGATAATTCCAGTTAAACAATTTGAATTGAGCAAGACGAGGTTAGAACTTACAAGGAATCAAAAAATCGTATTGACAGAATTGATGCTAAAATTCACAATTCTTAATTTGAAAAAATGTAAAAGTATCTCATCAATAGTAACTATTTCGCAAGACAAAAGGGTGGAAGCAATCTCCAAATTGTATGGAATAAAATTCATTTTCGCTAAAGAAAAGGGCGTGAATTCTGCAATTTGGGCTGGAGACGATTATTGTAAAGAAAACAAAGTGGTGTCAAATATCATAGTTCCTATAGATTTGATATTTCTAAATTCAAATGAACTTGAATTACTGTTCACAGAGGCCAGAAAATATCAAAGATGCTCAATCATTGTTCCTTCTATTAGAATGGACGGGACTAACCTATTGCTAAGGAAGCCATTTGATATTTATGATACCTCTTACGATAATAATAGTTACTTTAATCATATATTATCTTCAAAAAAATCGAGAGCAAAGACGATAATTATTAGATCAATTAACTTGTCGGAGGATTTGGATACAATGGAAGATTATGATAGAATTATAACCAAACCTATTAACAAGCTTTCTCAATTAATTTCTAATATAAAACACGTAATTTGAAAATGGCCTTAGAGCAAAATGAAGACAAGAATTTTGCAAAAATACTATTCCAATACTAAAATACAGGTATCAGGTGATGCTTGGAAGTGCTGTTTTGGTAAGCTTCGAAATTATTCCATTAAAGGCGAAGTTTACAATAAGAAACCATCCCCACAAATATAGCTGACCTGGAATCCTACATGGTCCTTTATGGGTTTTCCCATCACTATTCAATTTAATGTCGTTTTTTACGTTTTCTGCATTGCATGTTATCCATGGAATTTCAGGATGAATTGGAGAAAGAGCTACTACTCCACCAAATATCTGTGGAAAGACTAGTATCCACAGCATGAACGATGGAATCATGTAAATAAACATAGGTCTCATTTGTTGTTGCTGAACTTCTAGATTCATTTTATTAACATATGCTTGTTTTTTCTTTAATTCTGCAATCAGTGCTTTGTCTTGTTTTTTGACAGCAGCCATCATTTGTTTTCTAAATTCAACTGATTCTTTCATGATTCTACTCATTTTTTCAATATCAGTAGTTTTTTTTCTAAGTAATGCAAATGCAACATTCAATGAAATAGCGATAAGAGCAGCGACAATCATTGACGTAAACGAGAATGGAAATGGAGGATGCTCAGAATAATGAGTATTAAATAGCAACTGCATGACTAAAAAGGTAAATATCATTTAGAATTCTCCATAAAATCGCTCTATGATTCAGAAAGGAGATAAAAGCGGTTTATAAGGATTTCAGTTTGAATTCATAACACAGTGTACAAGAAATAAGCAGAGTCATTAATTGAGTAACTTAAAACAAAGAAAGAATATTGTGTTCTTTCCGATTATTTAGGGAATCTGTTCTTTCCGATATGTGGCTAGTATAACCAATCGCTCTATCCTACGGAACCTTCCATCTCCATTTTTAGCAATCTATTGAGTTCTACCGCATACTCCATTGGTAGTTCTTTTGTAAAAGGTTCCATAAATCCACCGACAATCAATGACAATGCATCAGATTCGGAGAATCCCCTACTCATGAGATAAAAGATTTGCTCTTCACCTATTTTACCAACTGTAGCCTCATGAGAAATGGTAGCATCATCTTCGTTTACTTCTACGTATGGATAAGTGTCAGTACGCGAACTCTTGTCAAGCAGTAGCGCGTCACATCTTACATTTGATTTCACGCCAGTTGCACCTTTTGCAACATGTAATAATCCTCTATATGTTGTACGCCCTGCATCCTTACTAACTGACTTGCTTGTTATTCTAGAAGTTGTATCCGGAGCGAGGTGCACCGCTTTTGCGCCAGCATCTTGATGTTGTCCACTACCTGCAAAAGCAACTGATATTACTTCAGCATGTGCCCGTCTACCAAGCATATAAACACCAGGATATTTCATTGTTAGCTTGCTTCCAAGATTCCCATCAATCCATTCAACTGTTGCATTCTCATATGCATATGCTCTTTTTGTTACCAGATTGTATACGTCTTTACTCCAATTTTGGATTGTAGTATACCTTATTTTGGCGCCTTTCTTTGCTATTAGTTCTACAACGGCAGAATGAAGTGATTCTGTTGTATATACCGGTGCAGTACAACCTTCTATATAATGGACTTCTGCGCCTTCATCAGCGATTATTAGAGTTCTTTCAAACTGGCCTATATTTTCCGCATTGATTCTAAAATATGCTTGGAGTGGGAGGTCAACTTTTACATTAGGTGGAACATAAATAAAAGATCCACCAGACCATACCGCACTGTTTAATGCAGCAAATTTGTTATCTTCAGGTGGAATCACTTTACCAAAATGTTTCTTTAAAATATCAGGATATTTCTTTACAGCTGTATCAGTATCTGCAAATATAACTCCCTGTTTTTCCAAATCTTCTCTCAGATTATGATATACAACTTCTGATTCGTATTGAGCGCCGACTCCAGCCAAAAACTTCCTTTCTGCCTCTGGAATTCCTAGTTTTTCAAATGTGTTTCTCACAGAATCTGGAACATCATCCCAGTTCTTACTTTGCTTTTCAGAAGCCTTTGCATAATAGTAGATATTCTGAAAATCAATATGTGATAGATCACCACCCCAATTTGGCATTGGTTTGCTAAGAAAAACATCATAAGACCGTAATCTAAATTCGCGCATCCATTCAGGTTCATCTTTAAGTTTGCTTATCTCTTCAACTGTTCCCCTTGAAAGTCCTTTCTTACTTAAATATACGTATAGCTCAGTTGAATCCTTAAAGTCATATTTACTATAATCCATATTCACATTTGATGTCATTATAAAATATAACGACGTTATTGTATTTATACTATATGATATTGTTTGGAGAGTTCAAGAATTAGTCAAGACTCAAGAATGATGATATTATTGGAAAAAAATCACATGGAATGATTAAATAAAGACATGAGTATCAAATTCATAATTCACATCAGGTGTATTTAGTTGATAGTGGATCTTAATGTAAGCTATAAAAAAGCAGTAGTAATAGGAGGAGGCACTGAGGGCTTACGAAAGGTGCACGGATTACTAGACCAGGAATGCGACATAACCGTAATAACTAACAGATTAAACAAGGAACTGAAAAAAATGAGTAAAGATGGGAAATTAAAATTAATAAAAAAAAGGATAAAGGATGTATCAATTCTCGACGAATTTAGAAATGTTTTCTTAATTTTAGCCGCAACTGATAATAGACAATTAAATAGAAAACTGGTCGAAAAAGGTAGATCTATGAGGGCATTTGCATATGCAGCTGATGATCCAAGTATCAGTGATTTTTCGTATACGTCTTTGGTAAATATTGAAGGTTTAATACAGGTGGCAATCTCAACTTCTGGAAAAAGCCCTATTATGGCCAGAAAAATAAGAATCAAAATAGAAAGAATGCTACGCAAGACTATTAACGATTCAGACATTAGCAACATCATTTTACAGGAATATGCACGTAAGAAAGCAAAACAAAAAATAGATACCGTGAAGGAAAGAAAGGATTTTCTTTATACTTTAATAAAAGATAAAAATATCCAATATTTGATAAGATCAGATAAGCTCGACGAGGCAAAAATGACTGCATTACACATATTGAATAATTGGGAGAAAATGAGTAAAACATGAATTCAGTAATCACTGATGATTTAAAATTATTAAATGTCAGAATAACTCACAAGAAAGCACCGATTCACGTTCTTGAAAAGTTTACTTTTAAAGATATTGACAAGGCCTATCGAGTTTTTTTGACGCGCGGTGACATTAGAGAATGTGTTATAGTTCAAACTTGCAATAGAGTAGAACTCTTCCTAGCCTTAGAAAAGGTAGATGTAGAAAAGATTTTTGAGATTTGGAGCAATATAACTGAATTAAAGGAATTGTCATTTGAACTTGCTGAAGTTGATCATGATAAAGACGCAATTAATCATCTTCTTAGATTAACATGTGGACTTGAATCCTTAGTTGTTGGAGAAGATCAAATTTTGGGTCAGGTTAAAAGAGCTTTTGAATATTCTCGACAAAATTGCTATATTGATTCATTTATTCCCCTCATTTTTGAACACGCGATAAAGGTTGGAAGTAGAATTAGGACGAATACGGGTTTGAATAAGGGTAGTACGTCAATTGGGTCAATGGCAGTTAATTTGGCAGAAGGATATTTTGATGATTTTCAGAATAAAAAAGTCCTCCTAATTGGTACCGGTGAGGGTGCAACACTTGTTGCAAAATCACTTAAGAAAAGACAAGTTAGTTTTAATGTTGCAAGTAGGACTTTTGAACGAGCAAAATCTTTTTCGAGTACTGTTGGTGGAACACCGATAAAGTTTGAAGATGCCCTCACTAATTTTGATAAAACAGATATTATTTTTGTCTCGACAACTGCCCCGTATTACCTCATAACCTATGACAGAATTTTCAATTGTATGAAAAAAAATGATGGAATGATGATATTTGATCTTTCAAATCCTAGAACAGTTGATGATAAAATTGCGACAATTTCAGGAATAAAACTAGTTAATATAGATCAAATTGCAGAAATAGTAGATAGAAATTTGAAGCGCAGGTTTGAAGAGATCAGATTGGCAGAAAAAATGATTCAAAGTGGCATGCAATCAATGGATTTATTGTTTAGAAAGATTAGGGCGGAACCATTTGTGGTATCTATTTTCAAGATTGTAGATGAAGTGAGAAATAGAGAATTATCAAAGGCAGCCCGGAAGCTTGGTATTAAAAAAGGAATGAAAGAATTTGAAATAATGGAACAACTGTCATATGCAATTGTTGAAGGGATACTGTCTACACCTATGAATAATTTCAGAAAAGAAATTGGAAGTACAGAAAAAAATGAAGATGTACTGAACATAGTGTCAAGGATTTTTAATTATGAACCAAAATGACGATTTTGAATTAAATGGATTTCCAAGAGTAAGATTAAGAAGATTGAGGCGAACGCCTGCCATAAGAGACCTACTGCAGGAAACAAGATTATCTGTCAAAGACCTCGTCTGTCCAATATTTGTCCAGGAGGGTATTGACGAGCCTAAGGAAATAGAACTTATGCCTGGCATATTCAGAATACCATTAAAAGAACTGACTGAAAGTATTCAGGAGCTATATGATTTGGGCGTCAAGACATTTTTAATTTTTGGAATTCCAAGATCAAAGAACAACAAAGCAACTGGTGCATATCGTAGAGACGGTATTGTTCAAAAAGCTCTTAAAACATTAAGACAAAATTTTGGTGAAAAAATTGTGACAATAACTGATGTATGTTTGTGTCAATATACTTCACATGGTCACTGTGGAATTATAAAAAACAAGGTTGTAAATAACGATGAAAGTTTGAAAGTGTTAGAGAAGATTGCGACAAGTCATGCAGAAGTTGGAGCAGATTTTGTAGCACCTTCTGCAATGATGGACGGGCAGGTAAAAAATATCAGAGCTGCATTGGACAAAAATGATTTTAATCAGGTAGGAATAATAGGCTATTCAGCTAAATTAGCCTCTAATCTTTATACACCCTTTAGAGATGCGTCCCACTCCATGCCTGATTTTGGCGATAGAAAATCATATCAAATGCCATTTTATAATGCGAATGAGGCGTTAAATGAAATAAAAATGGATATTAACGAAGGAGCTGACATTATAATGATTAAACCTGCATTACCTTACCTGGATTTAATTTACAAAACAAGACAAACTACGTTACTACCCGTGTGTGCTTACAGTGTGTCTGGTGAGTACTCCATTGTAAAAGCAGCTGCTCTTGAAGGATGGGTCAATGAGGATGAAATAATCATAGAATTCACAACATGCATAAAGAGGGCAGGTGCTGACTTTATAATATCTTATCATACAAAGAAAATTGCAGAAATACTAAACAACTCCTAAAGATACAATTATAACAGTTTCAAAATTATGATATCAATGTTTGTCGTCTTCTCTATTTAACAGAGCAAAAGAAATTATTCCTGGCGGTGTCAATAGTCCCGTTCGTTTCTACGAACCGTTTCCTTTTTTCGCTTCGTGTGGAAAGGGTTCGAAAATTATCACAAAAGAACATGATACTCTAATTGACTATTGCCTTGGATATGGCGCAGTCATACTAGGGCATGCGTATTTTGATGTAATAAGTGCCGTAAAATCACAGCTAGACAAGGGCAACATTTTTTGTGTTCCTACTGAAAATGAAGTTAAATTAGCTGAAGTGCTTATTGAAATGATCCCCAATATGGAAATGGTAAGACTGATGAACACAGGTTCTGAGGCAACTATGCATTCCATAAGATTAGCAAGAGCCTTTACGAAGAAGAAGAAAATTATTAAATTTGATGGATGTTACCATGGTGCATACGATTATGTTCTGGTCAATCCGGGATCAAGTGCTTCAGCATTTACCCATCACGGCAATTTAGAAGAGTCCATGAAACAAACTTTGGTATTACCATATAATGATATAGCTGCGTTGGAACAATTAATAAAAAATAATAATGATATCTCGTGTATAATAGTGGAGCCTGTTCTAGCAAATATGGGACTTATAATTCCCGAAGAAGATTACTTAAATAAATTAAGAAGAATAACTGAAAGAGAGGATATTGTATTAATATTTGATGAAGTCGTTACTGGATTTAGGTTATCATTAGGTGGCGCATCAGAATATTTTGGGATTGTTCCAGACATAATGACTCTTGCAAAATCAATGGCAAATGGATTTCCGCTTTCAGCGATCGTAGGGAAAAAGAAAATCATGGAATTGTTTTCTCCTAAGGGAACAGTATTTCAAGGAAGTACATATGCAGGAAATCCAATTTCGGTTTCTGCAGGAATCGCGACAATAGAGAAACTAAGTGAAGTTAAGAATGAATTATATCCTAAACTTTCACGCTATTCCGATACACTGACAAGTGGAATCAAGGATCACATGAAAGATCTAAAATTTAAATTCAGTGTTAATAACATCTCGTCTATGTTTCAACTTTATTTTACAGACGAAGAAATTAAAAATGCATCAAGCGCTAAAAAATCAAATCAGGTACTGTATAAGAAATTATTCCATGAGTTATTAAAATCAGGAGTATTTATACCCCCCTCCCAATTTGAGACTTGCTTCATATCCTATTCACATGATGATGAGGACATAGATAAGACCATTGAGGTTTTTGCAAAGGCATTAAAAAAAGTGAAAGATTTTGAAAACTAATTATAAAGTTGCTACTCGTGGAAGCAAATTAGCATTAATTCAGACTGAAATTTTAACTCACAACCTGCGTAAATTAGATGCTTCTGTGAAATGTAATATCATTAAAATAAAATCTGAAGGAGATATCAAAAAGGACAAAGTACTTTTTTCAATCAATGAAAAAGGAATCTTTGAGAAAGAGGTGGACAGAGCAGTAATTGATGGAAGTGCGGATTTTGCCGTTCATAGTATTAAAGATATACCCACTGAGCTTGATGATAAATTAGTTATTGCAGCAATTCTAAGGCGAGAAAAACCTAACGATGTATTGATAGGAAAGTCAAAGATAAACCTTGAACAGTTACCTCCAAATTCTCGTGTTGGCACAAGTAGCCTAAGAAGAGCCGTTCAAATAATTAGGAAGAATCCAAAAGTAAATGTCATTCCAATACGGGGTAACGTTGAAACACGTATTAAAAAATGCATCAATGGATCTTTTGACGCTCTCATTTTGGCAGAGGCCGGAATTAGAAGGCTTGATATGCTTAATCTAATTGTCCAACGGTTTGATTGCCTTGATTTTCTTCCTGCCCCAGGTCAAGGAGCAATAGGAATTGTATGTAGAAAAGATAACAAAAAAATTCTAAATACATTGCAAATAATAGAAGATAGGGCAACAAGATATGCAATCGATGCTGAAAGATCCTTGATACATCATTTAAATGCAGGTTGCAGATTCCCTGTTGGTGCAATTGCATTACCTAATTTAAGAACAAATAGAATCGTATTGCATGTGTCTGTTTTTTCTGCGGATGGCTCCAAGTCAATAAATCTAAAAAAATCTGATATATTGGCAAATTCATCGCTTCTTGGCAGAGATATTGCAAATGACTTACTGTCAAGCGGAGCAGCGGATTTTGCTCATGAGTGGAGAGATGCACTGGAAAAATGGAGCAGTCAAAAGTGAAATCAGAAGGTAAAGTGTACATTTGTGGAGCAGGACCAGGGGATGCAGATTTGTTAACCATAAAGACTTCTAAACTATTATCAAGATGTGACATTATACTATATGACAGATTAGTTAATAAGAAAATCCTTGATTTGGCTTCTCAACGTTCAAAAAAAATTTACGTTGGTCGAGAATCAGGTGATCCAACAGTTAATCAAAAGATTACAAATGAACTCATGGTGAAATATACTGATGAGGGAAAGAAAGTAATGAGGTTAAAGGGAGGTGATCCTTTTATTTTTGGACGCGGTGGTGAAGAGGCTGAATTTTTATCATCTAAAAATATAAGATACGAAATAGTGCCTGGAATTTCTTCATTGAATGGATCAGCCACATATGCAGGTATCCCGTTAACTCATAGAGAACACTCCTCTTCCATAATCTTATTAACTGGACATGAGTCAATTGATAAAAAAAAGACTTCTATAAATTGGAAGTCAGTAGCCAAGGCTGCAGATACAATTGTGATTTTTATGGGCTTGGAACAATTAGCGAAAATTTGTAGAAAGTTAGTTGCGTCTGGGTTGACTGAAAATACCAAGATTGCAGTTATTGAAAATGCAACTTCAAACGAACAAAGGGTAATCGTAGGAAATTTGAATAATATCGAAAAAAAAGTTAAAGAAAAAAAAGTTCAATCCCCCTCCATAATCATTATCGGAAAAGTAGTTGGTATTCAAAACAAGATCGATTGGTTTCCTCCAAAGAACTAGCTGTCCTAAATTTAATCAATATCTGACTACAGTAATGCCAATATTTTTATGAGAAGCAAAATTTATTATGCTATTGAGTAAAATTTTCCTCAACAAGACAATAGCAATAACGCGTGGAGGAAAAAATAATAGTGAATTCACAAGACTAGTGAAGGAAGAAGGCGGAATTCCAATTTCTTTACACACTATGAAGCTAATTCCTGTTAATTCAAGTGTTTTTTCCGAAAAATTTTCTGATATCTGCACAAAGAAATATGATTACTGTATTTTCCTGAGTCCAAACTCTGTAGATATCTTGTTTGAATTAGCAAGAAAAAACAATCTAACTCACCTATTTGGGGAACAATTAAAGAAATGTGATGTAATTGCAATTGGTCCGTCAACAAGAAAAAGACTTGAAGCAAATAATATCTTTGTAAAGTGGGTTCCGGATGATTTTTCTTCGCCAGGTATTTTAGATTTAATTAGGAGATTGGAGATTAAACGCGGCAGTAGAATTATCATGCCAAGAAGTGGTGCAGCTAATTCTTTTCTTAATGATGAATTAAATTCTATGGGAATTATTGTAGATGAATTTTACACCTATTATCCACAAATAGAAACAATAAATGAAATATGGATTGATTTTTCCAAAAAAATGGAACAAAATAAAATACACGTAATCATTTTTACGAGCCCTTCTTCAGTTCGACATTTCTTTAACATAATGCAAAACCTTCTTTCAAATTTTAAGGAGCGATTTGGAAATGTTGACGCATTAATAAGTATAGGACCCAATACAACAAGAGAGCTCGTTTCACGAAAGGTATTTCCGGTAGAATCTAGAGAGCACACCATACAAGGAACACTAGAATTAGCAAAAAGAATTCTATCTGGAAAATAGTTTGCACAACAAATGTCGTGAGAACAGAACTAACAAGAAGGTTTAAAAATCAAATCAAATTATTAAGTATTATTTGATAAATAAAAATTGTCCGATATTGGTAATGACGGAATATTTGATTTAATTGTACTAAAGGATGTTGGTCCAGCAACTAGAACTAGTTTAAGGGAAGCTGGATTTAGATCCATCAAAGATCTAGTTATTCGTGGCCCCACAGATATAGCCGACGCTACAGGAATAGCCATAGAGAAGTGTACAATACTTTGTAATCAAGCAAGAGAAATATTAGAAGACGTTGGTGTTTATGATAAACCGTTTATTACTGCAAATCAAATTTATGAAAAGAGAAAAGCGGAAGATCGTGTGGCTACAGGTTCAACAAATTTAGATGAATTGCTTGGGGGCGGAATAGAAACAAGAGCAATTACTGAACTATATGGAGAATTCGGTACAGGAAAAACTCAGATCTGTCATACACTATGTGTTACTGTTCAACAAAATGAAAGTGAGGACAATTTATCTAATGCATTATATGTTGATACAGAAAACACATTTAGGCCCGAGAGAATTGCAACTATTGCTTCTGCGAGAGAAATTGATCCTAACCGAGCTCTTGAGAACATTATTGTTGCTAAAGCCTATAACAGCTCCCACCAAGAGGTAATTATTCAGGAATCTCCAAATATCATTAGTTTGCATAAGGTAAAAATAATGATTGTTGATTCTATTGTCTCTCACTATAGAGCTGAATTTCTGGGAAGGTCTTTTTTGGCAGAGAGACAACAAAGAATAAACAGATTATTACACATTCTTTTGAGAATTGCTGAGACATGTAAAATAGCAGTGGTTATAACCAATCAAATTCAATCTTCGCCAGACACAATATTTGGTGATCCTCATAAAGCCACTGGTGGAAATGTCATGGCCCATACTAGCACATATCGCCTATATCTGAAGAAGGCTGGCAAAAATCGAATAGCAAGAATGGTAGATAGTCCATATCATCCGGAGAGAGAGATACTATTTACACTCAATGAACAAGGAATTGGCGATCCTCAAAAATAGTTGATGACGTGTACATCTGCCAAGCTAGATTCTTACCTTAACTTGACAATTTTTCAAGATTGCAAGCAAAACGTCAAGATCCCTAGATAATATTAAATTATGGAGACACTTCAATAATCCGATATGCCAAAATCTCACGGTATAAGAAGGAAATCGAGACACATCTTAAGGAAGGGTAATATGTCAAAAGGACTTTCTCATTTACTTATTAATTATTCAATTGGTGATAAGGTTGTGGTAGTTATAGATCCAAGTGAACATAAAACAACCCCGCATAGAAGGTTTCAAGGGAGGGTTGGATATATTAAAGATATTGGGAGAAGAACTGCAAAAGTAGGAATACTAGTCGGTGATAAACAAAAGACCTTGCAAACCAAATTCAATCATATCCGCCCAATAAAATAAAAGGTAATGTACATTGACAAAAATCACTAAAAGAGAAATGATTACACTCCCAGGTGTTAAAGAGATATTGGAAACGAAAAAAGTAGACGAAATGGATCAAATTCAAAGATGGACTTATGACTACGTAAATAAATTCTCAAGAATATCTCAAAAACAGGCACAAAAATTAGTCAATGAATTAATAGAGCAGTGTGGTCTTACTGAAGAAGAAGCAGTGGAAGTAGTAAATATTATGCCCTCATCTCTAGAGGAAATAAGATCCTTTACATTTGGTTGGAAAAAATTAATATTAACGTCAACATCAGAGAGCATTTTACAAAAGATTACTTCAGTGAATGAAACTTAAAAAGTATGCGCTGTATATTTTCAAGTAATTGGACTCTACCAATCAAGGTAACATTCATAATAGACATGCAGGTCATGATTATGCTCTTCATAGTCATAAGTTTGAAGAATATGCTTATGTATTAGATTACTCACTAAGAGGAAGGTCAATCACAATAAGGGACAGAGAGGGAGTAATTATTCAAGCAATAGGAGAAAATCGTCTGACACTATTGGAATTGCTTGGTGCCCAAAACGCTAATTTTGAGGTGGGTGAAAAGGTGTATATTGGAAAAGAGGGCAGAAATAAAATAATCAGTGTTCTTGGCAAATTACAATATGATTCAATATCACAATCTGCAAAGAATGATCTGCCACCTATTATTGAAAAAGTAGTTCTCTCGAATGAGGAACGCTTTGTTTCATATATTAATACTGCTCAACCAATAACGCCGAGAATTCATTCACTTGAACTGATACCAGGAATCGGAAAGACGTACATGATGAGCATAATTAGAGATAGAGAAAGGGAAAAATTTACCTCTTTTTCAGATATCCAATCTAGAATAGGATTAAAAGATATTCATAAACTAGTAACAAAAAGAATAATTGAAGAGATCACTAGGGAGACTAGGATGACACTGTTCGTTGGAAGATGATAAAAGGACCAATTATGGTCAACACTTTCTTATAGACTATGGTAACATTTCCAAAATAATAGAGTCGTGCAGAGTAGGAAAAAAAGACACTGTGTTAGAATTTGGTACAGGGTATGGATATTTAACAAGCGAAATCTCAAAACTTGCTAAAGTTGTGTACTCTTTTGAGATAGATAAAGAATTGTATCTCAAGGCAAAAAAATACCTTTTCAACATAAGAAATATCAAAATTTTCAACCAAGATTTCTTTTCACATGACCCTTTTCCTTTTGATTTTTTCCTGTCTAATATTCCCTATTCCAAATCAAAAGAGATAATCAAGTGGTTATCATTACAGGAATTTAGGGAAGGAGTGATAATGGTACAAAAAGAATTTTCAGAAAAACTTACGGCATTTCCAGGAAATAAGAAATATTCTGTCGTCTCGGTTATTTCACAGTATTGTTTTGATGTTGAACCATTATTTGAGGTAAGTAAGGATTCTTTTATACCCTCCCCTCAAATCCAATCAACAGTCATGAGGTTAAAAAATAAGAAAAGGAAAATGACCGAGTCTATAATTTCGAATCTAGAATATCTTTTTAGTCATAGAAACAAGAAGCTAGTGTCATTTTTAAACAATGAACAATATGACAATAAAAGAATTGACCAGTTAGATACTGACTCGCTATTAAGAATTTGCAATAAGTTAAATGATCAACTTCCTGACAAGTAATTAACTTTAGCCTGGTCATACAATTATAAACTTGAGACATGAAGTCAACATATTGTATTTACCATCAGATGACAGTATTTTCCTCTCAAATGTCGTTAACCAGTATCATGGTGTTACGGCTTTAGAAATAGGTACAAATAGTGGTATCATTTTAAGAGAACTTTTAAAAAATTTTAGTATTGTTGTCGGAACGGATATTGATTTCTATTCACTAAGACATGTCCTAAAAATGTCAAGAAATGAGCGAGTGATATGTTGTGATGCCGCAGCTGCATTGGGTAACATGATATTTGATATGATTGTATTTAATCCACCCTATCTTCCAACTATCAAAAATCATTCCGACAAGACGACTGACGGAGGCTCCTCAGGAATTGAAGTTTCTATTCATTTTCTATTGAGTGCAATTGACAAATTAAGTAGTAACGGCAAAATCCTAATGATGGTATCAACCCTTTCAGATATTGAAGAACTAGATACGTTTATAGTAAAAAATAATCTGATAAAGAAAGAAATAGCTCAAAAAGACCTATTTTATGAAACGCTCAAAATCATTGAAATAAGCGCATACGCATAATTATCAATATCATATTTGATTTTATGTTTACGATATTATGGTAAATACAGCCTAGATCTGGTCGCAATTTCGTTGGCCATCTCACCTAACGACGCTGAACCTCCTAGATCGTATGTGAGGTATTTTCCTTCATTTATTATTCCCTCCGTTGCGGCAAATATAGCATTACATATGTCATTTTCCCCAAGATACTTTGTCATCAAAGCACCTGAAAGAATAGTAGCAACTGGATTAACCTTATCATCGCCGGCATATTTTGGAGCACTTCCGTGTGCTGGTTCAAACATTGCGTATTTGTCTCCATAGTTTCCGGAGTAAACATTTCCAATAGAACCAACATGTCCTGATGCGCATTCAGAGACAATGTCCATAAATAAGTTAGTACTTAATAATATGCTCTTGTTAAATCGTCCTGGATTTTTGACTAGCTGTTGTGTCATATTATCTATATAATATTCTTCCACTTCAATTTCATATTCCGATTGTATTTTCTCCACGGTGTTCCAAAAAATTCCGTCAGTTTCCTTTAGGATGTTTCTTTTGGTAATAACATAAATTTTGTTGAATTTCAACTCCTTTGCCAAATTAAAGCCATACCTTACTACATTTTCACAGCTTTTCCTGGTAATTTTTCTTATAGCTATAGCAGCATCATCCCCTATTTTAAATTCAATACCGGTGTAAAGCCCTTCTGTTGCCTCTCTAACACAAACAAAATCTAGTTGATGTACTGAATTCTTATATGTTTTTATAGGACGGACGTTTGCAAACAAGTTAAATTTTTGCCTTATGCTTACGGCCACACTTTTTGGAGCGTTGGAAGTTGGAACTGTTGTTGTCGGACCCTTGAAACATGCATCTGAAGCTTCCAACATTTTCCATACTTCATCAGAAATGTATGAATTCCCACCATTTTTTTTCCACCATTCTGATCCAGCGTCACATTGGATTAGTTTAATCTTAGAATTACACTCATTTAGAACATGAACCATTGCATTCACAAGTTCCGGTCCAGTTCCATCACCCTTAATAATTACTGCTGACTTGCTCAATCCTTATGAAAAATGATACTTTCTATTTATACCTATTTGGAGACCAGAGAAATCCTTCCAAGAAAATTATCGCTTAGGGGAGGCGAAGTTGTGAGATTACTAATTCTAACAAATCGGTTATCAGAGAAGTAAGAATAGTTTATGGTGTAATTCGCGAGACTAATATTTTCATATTTATTTTTCCCAGTTGAATTATCAATCACTTGGATTGTGTTATTGTTTGAATAGATTTTCATAAAATCATCCAGCGTAAGCCTTACTGGTCGAACGAACTGGATATGAACTGTATCACCTATACTGTCGGCATGAATAACTCTCAGGCAATCCTTACCATCTTTTTGTTTTCCAAGCGTGTCTGGGAGTAATTTTTTTTGTCCATTAACTTCTAGATCAATTCGTGAATGAACATTGAATGTATCTTTGTTGTGCGCCTTGAGACATACATGTACCGGAGACGGAGCTGGAAAGAAATGCATTATCAAGAATCCGGAAAGCGTCGCAATACCGACTATTATTGGGGGTATTAGAATTTGTTTTTTCCCCATTTTTTTCCTTGGCTTATCCTCTTTTATTCTTCTTTTAGGCACCTCCTATTGTCACCTATAAAGAATTCTAAATGCACTTTAATATATTTGAAAAAGGTTCCATATTCAAATTACGAAAAAAGAAATTCAAATCTTTTGGTTAAATTCACGGACAGTGAATTTTATTGTTAATATTATATTCTAGGCAGTAATATTGACTCATATTGTATGAAATTTACATTGATGGTGCCAGTAGAGGAAATCCAGGGCTTTCTGGTATTGGAATAATAGCGCTAAAGGACGATAATAGATTATTCAGCTACAGAGAATTTATTGGCACAAAGACCAATAATCAAGCTGAATATTTTGCTCTAAAAAGAGCCTTACAAATAACAAATATTCATACAAATAAGATTCGAATCAAATCAGATAGTATTTTGCTGGTAAATCAACGATCTAAAAAATATAAAATTAGAAATGCTGAGTTAAAAAATATGTCAATGGAAATATCCAAGCTTGAAAAATTGTTTGATTTAGTAGAATATAGACACATCAGAAGAAATGAAAATTATGACGCAGATTTGCAGGCAAATTCCGCGGTAGACGATTATATTAAATATCAAAAAAACAATTCAGATATTGGCAGCAGTGAAGATTCAGAGTTAAACTAAAAATCATCCATGACGAAAAGGCATTAGACTGAGCTGCCATTGATATATGGGAATCTAAAGATTTATCTAATCTACATAAATAATTTTTCATAATTTGTTAGATGAAAGATCGCTCCTTCCCACCGTTATTAAAAATGTTATAGTTTTCGTATTAGGCATACTGATAATAATTTCACTTTACCATTATATTGAGACTGAATTAGATAACCCACTGCCTTTCTTCATAATTTCTAGTGATACAATGGTTCCGACTTTAAAGATAAATGACGTCATATTCATAGGCGATGGAAATTTATTTAATAACACCAAGGTAGGCGACATAATAGTCTTCAAAAAGCCTGCAGGTGAAGATAGGATAATAGTACACCGTATTTCCGAAATAACATTGGAAAATGGAATGAGAGTGATAATTACGAAGGGTGATGCAAGTCCGGTTTCTATACCAGGAGTGGATTTCCCAATAAAGCATAATAATTTCATTGGAAAGGTCAAATTGGTTATCCCAAGCTTTGGAGTAATTTTCATACCTCCATTGAATTATGCGTTTTTTGGAACAATAATCTCAATAGTGGGATTTGCTATTTATATGTATGAAAGAAAGAAAACTTTGCAAAAATAGATCAAATTAATGGTCTAACATATATCAGATTTTTCCGTCCCAGATTTTCAAGGGATAGAAAAGTGTCAGTTTACCGTGATTGCCTTCATGAAAAGAGATATTTATCGAATAGTAAGCAATTATCATAGGCGGTTTTATCCCTGGGAATTCCTGAAAAAATTAAAGCTATCCAAGAAGAAATTCATAGGACTCAAATAAATAAGGCCACAGAATTTCACATTGGAGTTCTTAAGGCAAAGATATCAAAACTTAGACGCGAACTAGATGAAAATACGCATGGAAAAAATCTATCATCAGGAAAGGATAATGAAGGCTTTACTGTCCGAAAGTCGGGCGATGCGTCAGTAGTACTTGTAGGATTGCCTAGCGTAGGAAAATCGACATTGCTCAATGCACTGACAAATGCAAATTCACGTACTGGATCTTACCAATTTACAACACTCACAGCAGTGCCAGGAATGATGCAATATAATGGTTCCAAAATTCAAATACTCGATCTTCCAGGAATCGTAGAGGGAGCTTCAAAGGGTAGAGGTTTGGGAAGAAAAGTTCTTTCGGTTGCCAGAAATGCAGATCTTGTGCTCATGATTTTAGATGTTTTTCAGCCCGAGCTTCTAAACATTTTGGAAAAAGAGCTTCATGAGGTAGGAATAAGGGTTAACAAGAAACACCCTGAGGTATTTATTGAGAAAGCCCATCTTGGTGGTCTTTCCATCCATAACCAAGGATCTAATATTAGTGATAAATTAGTAAGGGAAGTGCTCAAGATTCATGGAATAAACAATGGGCGAATAGTAATCAAGGAACCAAATTTGACCGTCGAAGAATTAATAGACGCTGTTTCTGGTAATAGGATTTACCTGCCCTCTCTTGTAGTCTTGAACAAAATAGATCTAGTTGATAATCAATTCATTTCAGATATAAATAGAAAGCTAAAAAATTTTATCCCAATCTCTGCGGATCATAAAATAAACATTGAGCACTTGAAAAGATCCATTTATGAAAAATTGGCGTTTATCAGAATTTACCTGAAACCTAGAGGAAACAAAGCTGATTATGAAGAACCGCTCATCATGAATCGAAATTGCACTATTCGCGATGTCTGTCTAAAAATCCATAGAAATTTCGTTAAGGATTTCAAACATGCCTATGTTTGGGGAAAGAGTGTTAAATTCAGTTCCCAGAAGGTAGGATTGGATCACATTCTGGAAGATAAGGATGTCCTGAGAATAATTTTGAGGTAAGAGTTTCTAAATAATTTTCTAAAATTTGGAAAACTTAAAATCTACGCTTCTGAGGTATGTACAACTGACTCTTGAAATATCCAAAGGTAGTTCTTACTGCAGATCGTACTCTTATGTCGCCATATCGTGGTATATCCCTAGCATCGTTTTTCGGTTGTGCACCAGCTGTTGATCCAAACAGATCTCATAACACATTACTATACAAGGTATTGCGCGACCAAGTTACGCCAAGATTATTGTTTGATTTTATTTGTAATCCCATTTCTCATAATAATGGAATTGCCGATTATGCACCTTATGGATTGAGAAAAGTAGAAGCTTCTTTAGTTAGAGATGGTTACAGCAGAGAAGATGTTGTAGTCGCCCATCCAGATTATGTTGATAAGTTCATTGGTCCTGAAACTGAAGTTGTAGGAACTTACGAAATGGATCCTCTTGGTATGGGTCCTGTAACTATGACTTTTACTTACGGGCGTAAGCAAATTTCATACGATGAATTCTATAACAAAGACCTTCATATGAAAATTAACAGAGCGAAGGAAAAGAACGGAAGCAAGGCAAAAGTGATAGCAGGTGCTTCTGGTACTTGGCAATATAATTATGATCCTGGAAAAATAGAGGAATATGGGTTATATGGAATTGTAGAAGGTGATTTAGGTGGTATTGGTCCTGAAATGGACGGTGCCGGCGCCAAGTTCTTTGATGCATTAATCAATAATGAACTTGAAACAGCAAACCCGTTTAAGAAAAATCCCTTTAAAGTTGAAATAAAAGAATTTGTAAGAGACGATAAGACCCATCATGGAAGGTTCATCCATTATTGGAATGAACCTAGTGTCGATGAAATTCCAACTATAATCAACCCTAGTATGCATGGAATGATTGAAGTTATGAGAGGATGCGGACGCGGTTGTAAATTTTGTGATGTTACACTTAGACCGTTAAGGTATTATCCAGTGGAGAAAGTTGTGAAAGAAATAGAGGTTAATATGAAATACGGGGGCTTGAAGAATGCTTGGGTACACAGTGATGATATTTTTGTTTATGGTCTAAATCCAAGAATAACCAAAAACATGCAACCAAACAGAGAGGCCCTAGAAGAATTATTTTCTGGAATAATGTCTACAGGTATTGAACATACTAATCCTACTCATGGAACTCTAGCTGGAGCCATAGCAGATGAGCGTTTAATACCCAATATTTCAAAAATAATCAAGGCGTCCCCTGACAACATGATAGGCATTCAGTGTGGCTTTGAAACAGGAAGCATAAGATTAATTGGAAAATATGCTGACAGAAAATTATCTCCATTTAAGCCCTCAGAATGGCACTGGGTTGTCAAAACTGGGATAAAGACGTTAAATGAAAACTACTGGGTTCCGGCGTTTACGCTAATAATGGGATTGGATAACGATGAAACTGTAGAGGACAGTTGGGATACAATTGAACTAATTCATTCTATGGAAACAGAACAACCTGATTCTAAGTTTACCACAACTCCATTGACATTTGTTCCAATAGGGCTGCTTGAGAAATCAGAATTTTTTGATATTGGAAATACTATGGATCCGTCTAAATTGGGAGTAATGTACAAGACCTGGCAACATAATTTCAGGTACGGAATCCAGAAATTTATGCATAAAGTAGGCCGCGATAATCCAATAAAGAATTTCTTCTTCGCTGGAATGGCAAGAACATTGGGCGGTGTACCGTTAAGTGCTATGGAAAGATATGCTCGAAAAAGAGGGCCTGAGCACGAAAAAGTAATTGAGAAAATAAAGGCCAAGTATTGGTAAAGTAATACCATAAGCCATACCTCTAATATTAATCAAAAATTTTTCTTATTTTTTGTTGCTATTTCTCACATTGGATTAAATGGTGGCAGTTTTGTGTCGGAGCATACTAGTAATATTAGTCAATTGAAATCATGAATCTCCAATATTTCTCCTTAGCTTTACTAATACCAATTCTTGGTGTAACAAGTATATTCTTAGGCCTTATTCCATCTTCTATTTGCAGGATTGATCGTTTCTTAGTTAGATTAAGTCCATTGTGTGATTTGTTAATATCCAGAGCCTTCGTTAGTCTACCAGGTCCCTTTATTAGATTCAATTTGTTTTTTATATTGCAAAGAAACATCATGGTATTTATTCCCTCACTTGGTATCAAAGATCTAATTAATACTGCGCCCGCGTCGTTATTCGAAGAGTGTGCACTAACATTCATACAATGATGCATGCCAAAAATAAAATAAACATATGCTTTACCAACATCTCCGAACATTACCGAATTTCTATTTGTTAAACCGTTAAAAGCATGGCTCGCAGGGTCGTTTTTTGATCCGTATGCCTCAGTTTCATATATAATTCCAGATAATCTCTTGAGCTTTCCTGAACCGTCTTCATACATCCTCACTAATTTCTTACCTAGCAGGTCCCTTGCTACATCTTCGGTATTTCTTGAATAAAACTCAATATCTAGGTGTACCATGATTATTTGGGAAAAATATCAAAATAGGATAATAAGATTTTGATCATCACGCAAGAGTAATACTCCAACGTTTTTATTCAAAAAAATTAAATGTTCTATAATAATATAAATACTGATAAGCCAATCAATTAGGTATGTTTCATTTCCACAATTTTACTTTTTTTAAAAAAAATAGTTGCGAATACTGTGGAAAAAATTTTAAAACGTTAGAACAAGTCATGCATCACTTTCAAATATCACATGATAATCAGATATACGAATGTAAAACGTGCAATGTTAAATTTGAAGGAATGGAAAGAATGCGCGATCATGTTAAGAAGAATCACAGATACAGAAAAAAAAGTGATGAGCCATTTGCTTAGATATTAGAATAAAACAATAAAATATCCTTAGGTATTATCATGTGTAAATGAATTGTTTAAAATGTGGTAAAAGTTTTGAAGAAAGTGAAGTTGAAGATCCCTCTTCAACAAAGTATCCTTCATGCAAGGATTGCTGGAAAGAATGGACTACTAACGGAGTCATGGTAATAAATGAAATGCATTTGGACATGTCATTACCAGAACACAGAAAAGCGCTAAAAAAATATGAAAGAGCATTCTTCGGATTGGACAAAGTGGAGGAGTTGAAAAAGAACCCCGAAAATCCTTAAACACATTAATTGAATATTATCTTTGCAAGATTCGTTGGGATTTTATTTAATATTTGCTGTCTGTCAGGATTCAGAAATAATGCCTCTTTAAGACAAATAGTGAGTTTATTCCGCTCAACATCACTAAGTGAAAAAAATACATCCAATATCAATTTAGGATCTATCTTGCTAAAAAGATTTACACTATCTAATGTCAGCAGATAACATTGTAGTATCTCTGTCAGTTGAACTGGCTCTATTTCTGAAATCACCTTCATCCAGGTTCTTGTCAATTCAACCAGTTTATCATGTGGAATCAAGTTGATGCAATTTAAACTCCTTGCAATGATTTCCCTTTTTTCCGATTCTGGCATTTGTATCAATTCCCTAGTTTTGGTTTTGCATATGGATACTTTTAGAAAAGCTGGAAGGTTAGCTATGATAAAAAGTAAGTTTTCAATATCACTGTCAGTGGAATTCATAGGTCGTTATCACGTATCCAATTTATTTTAAACATATTTAATTAGTTATTGTTAATTTTGTTGTCTTCAAAGAACATGGTAGAAGATGAATTTTCTTCTTTTGCACTAGGCGAATTATATCTTGAACTGAGCATAAGGTAAGTGATATGAGTATTCTGAAAAAAATCATTGAAAGATGATAGTATCGAAAATGCTCTTATAGCAAGGAAGCTACATTATTATCGAATAAGAGATTGTCAGAGCTGATTGAATTAAGAAGAGTCTTTGAAGGACTTCACACCTTGTATGAGATACATCTTCCAAAGGTTCATCCCAAGCTCATTCATGATTTGTTGTTGAGAAAACGAAATGATCCAAATAAGGATCCGTTTTACCTGATAGAGATATTCACAAAATCAGAGGCAAATTCTGAAGAAATGCGAAATTACATTATTACCAAGACTGGGATGAGTCCCACAATTCACGACAATGGAACTCACTACGCATTCAACAATAAATTAACATTGGAATTTCTCAAGGAACTATCAGATTTGAAGGATGTGATAGCAGTGTATGGGGATTATATGGGAGCTGTTACTGGAGTAGGAGCCTCACATGATCACAGAGAACATGAGCATGGTTGGATCAAATGAAATATCCTTCTCAAAATTAATTTTTTATTGACAATAAAAAACAGTAAAAGACATTTAAGACAATCAGTCGTCCTACACGTTACGAATTGCTATTTTTGTAGTAACTTTAGGACCTTCGTTATTATGCCTTGATGGTCTGCTTGTACTTCAGTAGTAACTAGTAAAAGGTGGTCATTATCTAAAGGAGCTGTAATACGCTTTATTTTTTCATATTCAGCCATTGCATACTTTCCTTTGCCTACCTTGGACGCTAAAGAATTGCGCAATCCCCACCTAGCGAGTGCTTGCAAATTAGATCTCTTTGTTTCTTCAGCTGTTAGTATATTATCCAAGCCTTCACGTTGACCGCCGAATTTAATCTCACCTGACTCGTCACATACACCTGCGAAACGAATGTTTGAGTCCAGTTCTAATATTTCTTCACACAACTTAGCAAAATCCATATTAAATAGTATCTGTAGTTCGAATCGACTATATAAAATTGAGTATCCAACAGTAAAAATGCCATATACGCAATAGCTAGACTACTACTCATTATGACAAGTTTCGATCATGATAAATTGTTGATATGTAATATAGGAATTCTGGGCCAAGTAATCAACACTGGTCAAAAACTAAACTTGAGATTCTTGATTATCCTTATATTTACTTACAATTCATTGACTTTGATATGGTGTGTAAAGTAATAGTAGGCGGTTTTTACGGTGATGAAGGAAAAGGAAAGATAATTGCTTATTTATCAATAAAGGATAACCCTCAAATTGCTGTAAGGGGAGGAGTTGGAGCAAATGCCGGTCACACCTTTGTTTACAATGGTGAAACATTCAAGGTCCGTATGCTGCCAAGTGCAGTATTAAACCCTCAAACCAAACTTATGATTGGCGCTGGTGTTCTCGTCACACCAAATATCTTAATAGACGAATTACACAGATATAATGTAGAGAAGAGGATTATAATAGACAATCACTGTGGAATTATTGATGATGCACACATTCGAAGAGATATGGAAGATGCACATCTAAAAAAAACTGTAGGTACCACGGGTACTGGCACAGGTCCCGCAAATTCTGATCGTGCACTAAGAATCCTAAACTTGGCTAAAGACGTTAATGAATTGAAAGGCTTTCTTGGAAATGTTTCCGAGATTGTTAATGAATCTATTGATAAAAAACAATCAGTAATTATCGAGGGAACACAAGGAACCTTTCTTTCTTTGTATCATGGCAATTATCCATTTGTAACTTCTAAGGACGTTACTGCTTCAGGAATTTGTTCTGATATTGGAGTAGGACCAAAAAAAGTGGATGATGTTATCTTAGTCTTTAAAGCATACGTTACGCGTGTTGGTGGTGGCCCCTTAGAGAATGAAATCACAATTGACCAAGCCCAAAAATTGGGGTGGGTAGAATTTGGTAGTGTGACTGGGAGACAAAGGAGGTCTTCACCGTTCAATATGGAGTTGGCTAAGAAATCAGTAAGGCTAAACAGTGCAACTCAAATAGCTGTTACTAAGTTGGATGTAGCTTTTCCAAATTGTGCAGGGATGAAAGAATTCTCAAAATTACCTCCTGAAGCAAGGAATTTTATAAATGATATTGAAGATAATTTGGGCGTTAAGGTGGTACTTATAGGAACTGGTGCCGAAATAAATGAAATAATTGATCGTCGAACATAAAAATAGTTTAAGGGCCTCTAAATGAGATTGATCTACGCAAATTCTGATATTCGTATGATTTTAATAATGTTATTTTAGAACGTAAATCATTGAAACTTAAATCATCTTTCTTTATTGAAGTTTCCACTATTCAGGATTTTGGCAGACTTGTCTGTGCCTTCGAACGGACACCGCTACTTACTTTTTCCTTCACATTAGATAAACAGGATTTGTTAGCAACACAAATCGATTTTTTGAATAATATTCCGGTAATATACTACGTCAAGCATTCTAGTTCTGGTCAATATCTCTCTTATAAAAGTACCCACGGGACAGAGGATATATCTATAGTAGAACGCATCCAAAACCCTTCAAGTGTATACTCTCCAATTATCTCGGTCGATAAATTTCCACCGATTTTTTGGCGTAGACCAAAAGGCACAAAGAATCCAAAATACGCACCAATCAAATTGAGTAATTTCCAAAGCTTGGTAAAAATTGCATCATATAAAATGATATATGATGAATCACCACTACCTCTCTTTGTTTTCAGGAGTACTAAAAATTCAAAATATGTTGTTGGTACGGCATTGAATATGGCTGAATCTGATGGAATCTCTTATTTTTATTATGCAACTATTCCTGAAAATCCACTACATTCATTCATAAAATATTCGAGTCTAAAATCAGACGATCCAACATTCACAAATAACATTGAGGAACATGGATACATTTACATCAAATTGATCAAATTATTTGGCTCACATCCTTTAGTGAAAGTAAATGAATAAAATTCCGCCATATAGAAAGCGTATCGCTCAAATCTCACTTGCCAATAAGAGTTTCATAATCCTTGCCTTAGATCTAGAATCACGATACCAGAATATTAAATATGTTCAAAATATGATACGGAATTTGTATCCATTCCTTTGTGCTATTAAAATGAATTTCCACTTGTTACTTCCGTCCAATAGGAGAACCATTTTGGATATTAATAAGATTATACATTCTTATGGATTGCAGTCAATAGCAGATATCAAACTAAATGACATTGGCAATACAAATGAAGTTACCATAAAATATTTGCATTTAATGGGCTTTGATTCTGTCATCGTAAATCCAATAATTGGAGAAAAAGAATTAAGCTCGCTCGTGGGCTTAGCTCACAAAATCGGAATGGGCGTGCTCTCATTGGTCTACATGAGTCATGAAAATACTAGAGAAGGATATGGTCTTAATGTGGTTCTAAGAAAATCAAATCAAAAGGAATTTTTGCCTCTTTTTGAAGTCTTCGTAAGATATGCCAAAAAAAGTAATGTCGATGGAATCATAGTAGGAGCGACACACTTGAAGATATTAAAACGTATATCAACCCTTACCAATATTCCTATTTATTCTCCGGGTCTAGGTACTCAAGGTGGTAACCCCAGGTTAGCAATTCAAAATGGAAGCAGCTATCTGATAATGGGTCGCTCTATTTTGTATTCAAAAGACAAACGTAAAACATTGTCTAGATTATTGGAATTGCAAGAGTTACGAAAATAAGATGATATTTGCAGCCTTTAGTTGAATTTTATGATTATGATATTTGAGTTACTAATATTGAACCTAACCATTTGACAACGTTTTATAATCAAACTTCCAGCTTTTCTAATTATGCTACAGTTACTATAGTCCAAGACCAATAAATCATCTGAAGCATTTGATTAATTTGACCGAAGGAAAGATAAGTTACTTTTTTAGTAGTAACTAACCTATAAAAATTTTCGCAATTTACGAGAACTTGCCTTAATCTTTGATGATTAAATTGGATTGTGATTGTCTGGCATAACATATAACTTGATTATCTAGAGTGCATCGTTTTAAAAAGAAATCCATGTGCTAGTAATTAATATTGGAAGGAAGATCCTGTAAAAACTTTGTAGCAGAAAGTAATGCGTTTTTTGCATTTGCAAATGTTACTTGATTAGTTGCAATATTGATATCTGCCCAACTATAACCTATATGTTCATGAGATATTTGCACTCCTTTTACATTTGTCGATGCTAGAAATAAAATAACTTGTTTTGAAATCAAAGTTGCTTTTCTAGAATATTTATAATTGATTACGTATCTAAAATTTGGTATCAATCTAAATTTCGATATTCCTGTTTCTTCTTTCAATTCCCTACTAGCGGCCTGAATTTCCGTTTCATTAAGTTCAATATTTCCTTTAGGAAAATCCCAATGACCGGATGTATAATGAAGTAATAATACAGAATGACGAGAATGAAAATTATTGGAAATGAGAATAAAACCCGCAGATTTTTCCGTCATCATATCAATCTTTCAAAAACAAAAATTCTAGGCACTAACTACTATCAATAAATTTATCTTCAAGTGATTCAAAGTTTGCATAAATTGGAGAATATCCATGAATTTCTAACCATTGTTTCTTGTCTATCCAGGTACTACAGAACCACTTTTCTTTCTTTATATCGTATTCACCGTGTTGTGGCATTCGATATTGTAGAAACAATAACTCTGCCAATATCAATATTGTCTTATTTTCCATATCTTCTTCTGCGTCGTTGAAATGTCCTAATTGCCCGCATAAGATCAATCTTTCGAAATTCAGGCCAAAAAACATCCATAAACACTAATTCACTATAGGCACTCTGCCACAATGGAAAGCCGCTAAGCCGCTTTTCCCCAGAAGTTCTCAATATAAGATCTGGTTCTGGTTGGGGCAAATGTGACGTATACAGATATGAATCTATAGATTGTTCATTAATATTGGATATTTGTAACTCCTTTTTCTCTACGTCGCGAGCAATTTTTCTAATTGCCTCAACCAATTCTTGTTGTCCGCCATACGCAACAGCAATATTTAGGAACGTTAGATCGTAGTGATTAGTCTCTCTTTCAAGTTTAAATAGAATCTCTTTTATTGATTTTGGAAGGGCTTCTATATTTCCAATAGCCTTTATTTTCATTTCCCTTTCGTGGATTCTTGAATCATTGTACAATTTCTCAAGTTTTATTCCAAGGAGATTGTATATGTCATCTAATTCCTTCTTGTCACGTTCAAGATTTTCGAGGGACAAGACGTATAGTGTAGTTATTTTTATTTTGAGATCATAAATCCAAGTCAGTAACTGTTCAGCTTTATCTGCACCAATGGTATGTGCACCCTTATTTGCCAAAAAATTGTATTTAGCCCATCTTCTATTTCCATCCAATATTATGGCAACATGATTTGGAAGAGGGTCTTGTTTTATTTGGGACTCTAGTTTACGTTCATAAAATCTATAAAACCAATTGTCATTGATGAGATTGTAAATAAAACCTTGCATATTCCTTCTATTCAAATTTTTTTAAATCGTGTAGTACCTTTCATTTGAGGATTAGTCTAATGTTTTAATTGTTCCCCACCCTTTTTGTTTCTAAAATATTGAAACAAAAATGTTGTAGCAATGAGCGTAATAGCCAAACCAATGAACAATGAAGATATAAGATTGAACGGATTGGTTTTTTCTGTTAAAACGGAAGTAAATTGAATTGCGGGTATGTATATCAATCCCAGTATTACCAATCTGAGGATATCTGAAAGTATTCTTATACTTCCTTTAAACCAGTTACTAAGAAAGATACCGCCGAAAATAGTTCCTATTCCTATCCAAATTAAAGTTATTGAGCCATGAACAAAGTCACCTACGACAATCCTATTTGTAATAATTTTCGACATACTAGCATCTTTCTCAATAATTCCATCAGGAATGCTAGATATTCCATTAGAAATCCCTACTAATATTATCATTATTCCAGCAAAGGCAGAAAATATTCTAATGAAGGTGGAAGGTGCAGTACGATTTAGTGAACCGATTGACTTGTCAATATCAAAGGCCCTGATTACAAATGCAACACCCAGAACACTAAGTACTATCGCCAAAGCTTCTCTTGTAAAACCAAAAATTGTAGCAAAACCACTAGAAATAAGTAACGCGCCGGGAACTCCCAAAAAGAACTTTGAGTATCGAGGATCATAAACTAACATCTTTACATATTTTCCAAAGACTGCATAAGAATATTCTACACTTCTACTATGTCGCATAATTATTCTTTGAATAGATATTACTGGAACCATAGCTTGTATTAGTGGTATTACCGTTTCATCATCCTCGCCATCAGAAACAATTACAACTCCCTCGGCCTTGAACTTTGATAAAACTGAAATTAATTCGGAAGATATTTTTTCATCTGCTTCTATCCCACGATTATAAGCTCCGGTAATAATAGCTACCTCAGATTCGTATCCCTTTGTTACAAGTTCTTCATATATTTTTATGGCCCCAAAAATTGCATTAGCATCAGCATCTTCTGGATCTTCAATTGCTAGCCTGGTTCCTGCATTAATACACTGATCTCTCCCAAAAACTGGAGTTTCAACACCGCCTTTTTTTCCGATATCATCATCTCTATCTATGCAAACAACAAGAACTCTTCTATAATGGGTTGAGATAGAGGAATAATCCAAACTCCTTTTGTCCCTTATGTATTCGAGGTCCTTTGGCAATTTTTTCTACGAACTAGATATGCACCAGAGGCTAATTAATTTGATGGTCCAATAATAGTATTATTTTAGAGTGATATGAAAACAAATAATGATATCGAACATTTTTTGATATCTAATATTCTATAATTCATATAATACTTTTAATCTACAACCTTGTTCTAAATAAAAAAATTTATCTAAATAGACTTACATCAAATTACAAGTTGATATCGGACAATAGCAATATCATAAATTATCCTTCAGGATATGCATTAAGAACTATGAAATATCAAAATTCACTAATGGTAAATGTATGTGACCTTTCTTTAATTGATAAAAAAATCCATCATGGGGATATTACAATCAATATAACAAAAAATTACTGGATGGACAAAGTAGCAGATGAAAAAGAGGTAGAATCGTATCTCAAAAAATCTTCCATTTCAAATTTAGCTGGTGAAAAGACGGTATATAAAGCAATTGAAATGAATCTTGCCAAAAGATCCAGTGTCAAGTATTTCTCAAATGTTCCATTTCTTATGATTTATAGATTTAGAGAATCATATTAAGTCATGAAATGTCAAAAACAAATGATTACATACATGATTTTCCAAATGGGGTTTTATTAGATGGATAAAAAAGAAAGCCTTAATTTCACATTACATATTCCTGAAGAACGAATTTCAGTAGTTATAGGCAATAAAGGAAAAACAAAAAAAGAGATTTGCAAAAGGTGCAATGTAAATATTGAAATTGAGAGTAAAACAGGTGAGATACTAATATCATCGACATCCAAAAATTTGGATGAATTCGGTGCATTAAAGGCAAGAGACATCATTCACGCCATTTCACACGGTTTTTCCCCAGAAAGAGCGTTTAGGATATTAGATGAAGAAACACTGTTTCAGATTCTGGATCTTCGTAATTTTACAAGTTCATCCAATTCCACATCTAGAATTAAGGGAAGAATCATTGGTGAAAAAGGAAAAGCACGAAAAAATCTAGAAGAATTAACCAATGCATTTATCTCAATTTACGGACACATAATTGCTCTGATTGGAAATTATGAAGAAACAAAGCTAGCACTTGATGCAATAACGTTACTAATCAATGGAAGATCTCATAAAACTGTCTATGAGATGCTCTATCAAGCGAAAAGAAAATCTAAGATTGAAAAATTACAACTCTGGGAGAATTAATAGTTGAAGGTTAACCTGTTTGATTAGATTGCTAGCGTCTTCAAACCTGATGAATAGACAGAGATATGGATTGACATATAATATCAAACAAATTGACTGGTTCCCAAAAATGGAATAATAGCGTTACCTATTTAGAATATCATAACAGGACTAGCCTTGCTACCATTGATTGTCAATCAGTTATCATTCCCAAGATTACACTTGGAATATGGATCGCAATAGTATCAAATCGTGATTTTGGCTATGAATCTTTCCACCTTTTGAATAGATCATGTTTGATTTTTAGCTGGTCGAGAATTTTTCCAACCAAATGATCTACAATTTCGTTTATTGTTCTAGGTTTATGATAAAACCCGGGCATAGCTGGCAAGATTATTGCACCTGCATCCTGTAACTTTATCATATTTTCTAGATGAATTCTTGAAAGAGGTGTTTCCCTTGGAACTAGAAACAATTTTCGTGATTCCTTTAAAGTAACAGATGCGGCACGAGAGATTAAAGTATCATCATAGCCATTTGCAATGCTGGAAAGGGATTTCATGCTACAAGGTACTATAACCATTCCATCATGAAGAAAAGACCCGCTAGAAACGGACGCATCTAGCTTGAAATTTTCGTAATTAACGGCACAGAGAGACTTTACGTATTCTAAAGTTTTATCTGTTTCAATTGCTATATTTTTTTTTGCCCATTCGCTGATAATTAGATAAGTTTTAATATTAATAGAATGGAGGATCTCCAATAATCTTATTCCATAAATAATCCCGGATGCGCCTGAAAAACCAATAACTATTCGGTCATATATTGTTTCTGGGAGCAACATGCTAATTATTGTTGAACACTTATTTATTGTTGATATTAATTGAACAAGGTGCTAACCATATTTGGAACCATTGCATTAGATACTACGCGTACACCTTTTCATACTGTTGAAAGGACTTTAGGAGGAACAGCCACTTTTTCATCAATTTCAGCATCAAAATATGTAGCCACATCAATAGTAGGGATAGTGGGTTTTGATTTTCCACCTTCTTATCTTGAGATCCTAAAAAGCTTTCTTGATGTTAGAGGATTAATAATAAGTGAAAAGGAAAAAACCTTTCATTATGATTCTTCATTTGGCTATGACCTTTCAAAGAGAACAACTAACAAAACTGAACTTAATGTAATTGCAAATTACCAATTGACAGTACCAGATGAATTTATTGATTCAGAATATGTATATCTTGCCAATAATGATCCTGTCCAGAACATGAACGTATTAAATTTGTTTTCTAAACCAAAGATAGTAATTTGTGATACAATGGATTTTTGGATTATAAATAAAAGAGACGAGGTCATTAAGATGGTTAATAAAGTCGATGGAATAATATTAAATGAATCCGAAGCTAAATTGTTATTTAAGGAGGATAATATTTTCAAGTGTGCTAGACTTTTAAATTCAAATGGTCCTGCTTTTGTGGTAATTAATAAAGGAGAAAATGGATCGCTACTATTCTATGATAATGAATTCTTTCCAATGCCAGCCTATCCAATCGAGATTCTTAAAGATCCTACCGGTGCTGGTGATTCATTTGGAGGGGCGTTTATGGGGTACCTTTCACAACAAGGAAAAATAGGTTTAAAAACTTTGAAGAACGCAATGGTTCATGGGAATGTTATGGGCTCCTTTGCTATAGAAGATTACGGAATTAATAAACTTGTCAATATTAATTCCGATGATATCAAGAAGAGACGCGAAAAATATGTTGACATATGCTCTTTCTGAGAAACTCTATATTTTGCCATATCACTGGTAACTGTGTAAATCATGTGCCATGTTTATCAAAAGTGCATTTTTCCGGTTGTACATCACTTTTTTAGCAAACACTGATAACAAACCAATAAATAAAAAATAGGGCTCACAGATAATAATTGGACAAAATTAGGGATAATCTCATCGCCAATATTGATTTATCACCCATTGAAGCGGAAATATTCTTGTACTTGATAATTAATGGAAAGACTTCACAAGCTACCATAGCCAATAAGGTAAATCTATCTTTAGAAAAAACTGCCAAGTTACTCAATGATCTAATTGAAAAAGGAATGATATTAAAGATCTCTGAGGAGTATGAAACATTTCATCCCAAATTTTCCATAACAAATGCTTATCGACAATATTGCCAAAGAATGGGCATAGCGTTCAAAAAAAACATTCAAATTGATAATTTGGCCTCTGTAGTGGAAAAGATTTATGAATCTGCAAGGACTAAATAAGGCATTTAGAATTCATTAACTTATCAAATGTCAACCATTCCAGAAAACAAAGTGGTTTATTTCGGGGTAATAAACATCAATGAAAACAATAAAACCATTGGAGCTATCGATATCTGGAGAAATGTAATAAATAAAAAAATGTTTTGTGAAGAAAAAAGATTGGGAATTTTGGAGATTGTTGACTATATTGGAATGCCTGCAATTCCAGAAGACCAAGAATGGGCCGTAGCCATAAACAGAAATAGGTTTGGTAAAGAGAGATGGAAATTGATAAAGATAATAAAAAGCGGAAAATTTTCGTTTATAGATACTGATGATGAAACTACCATTAATGTAGATGTGTCTAATCACAGGATAGTAGATGACAATTGGTGGAGCTTTCTAGTTGCGAATAATGTAAACAGAACAATTGAAATTACAAATGAGGCAAATCCAAAGTGATTCGTGATACTCTTCCTTCGGACGACCCAGAAATATACGTGGAAAATGCTCGAGGAGGACAGTATGCCAGCAAGTTGAGTGGCTATTTTATCGTCAAGGGCACCAAATTAAAATTCAATGCAATTGCCTTTGGAAGGATTGGAGGACATAACATCAGTTTGAACCTAACAAAAAAGACTCTGTCCAAATTGGAAGAATTTGGTTATGATACAGAAGATTTTCAATTATTACTACAACGAAAGCTTGTTGAAGGCGAAGTAATATTGTTAGATCCTAAAAAAAATAAAATTACACCATAGCATCTGCTAGTGCGGATTCGCATTTACATTCCTTTCTAATTTTAGGAATGGTAGGTATGAATTTTGAAAGCAAATCCTTAATTTTATTGGCATTTTTGCTCAGTACATCGAGTATTTCTCTGGATGAAACTGGGTTCTCATACCAAACATCATAGTCAGTTACGGTTGCTATTGGCACGTAACATATTTCCATTTCTCTTGAAAGTACACATTCAGGAACGAGCGTCATTCCAATAATGTCCCCTTTTAAAATTTCTTTAAAATATTTTGATTCGGCTCTTGTCGAAAAACGAGGTCCCTCTATACAAATGTAGCTCGAACCATCATGTACCTCATAACCATTGTTTTTACTAACTTTTAGAAAAAGACTTCGCAATTCATTACAAAAAGGATCTGCACATGACACGTGGTAGACTTGCCCTTCGTCATAGAAAGTATACTCTCTTTTTTTAGTAAAATCAATAAATTGATCGGGCAATACAATATCGCCTGGTTTATAGTTATTTTGAAGACTTCCTACTGCTGACGGTGCTATGATCCTTGAAACACCCAGTGAATGTAGAGCCCAGATATTTGCTCTACTATTAACCTTGTGTGGAGGAATTGTGTGGGCTTTTCCATGACGAGGAATGAATGCAATAGACCTGTCATTGTATTTCCCAAGAGTTATCAGATCTGAAGTGTTTCCGTAAGGGGTAAAGATCTTGATTGATTCTGCATATGTAAGTAACTCCGCATTATAGATTCCAGTTCCTCCTATAATACCTATTTCAGCAGAATATTTTTTCATGCATCAATCATACTCCAAAATGAACTTGAGATCATATCCCTGACTTCTTAGTTTATCCAATCCTCCCAATTTATTCAAGCAGATAATAAATACGAATCCAACAACAATACCTCCTAATTTTTCAATAAGGGAAGCAGCGGCAATAGCCGTACCTCCCGTGGCAAGCAAGTCATCTGCAATTAGAACTTTTTCTCCACTTAAAATAGCACCATTTTGAATTTCCATAACTCTAGTCCCATATTCAATACTACAAGATTGTTTAATCGTGGGACCAGGTAGTTTACCTTCCTTTCTGATCAAAACCATTCCTTTATTCAAACGCATTGCAAGTAGCGTTCCAACTATAAATCCTCGTGATTCAATTCCCGCAATCTTTTTCATTTGAAGATTATTGCACATATTGAATAATTTTTCATTTAGATAATTCAAGGGTTCTGGATTTCTCACCAGGGGATTAATGTCCCTGAACAAAACTCCTTTTGTAGGAAAATCTTTCCATGTTGCTACTAGATCTTTAAAATCTACATCATTCATTACTGATTGTTTTTCTTATCCTATTCATCTACATAATTAACCTTCCGATAGTTCAGGATAAGAACGATCAGAACTTGTATGAAATTTGATTATATCGAGTTCACTAAAAAGGGAATAAATTAATTTGCTTTTAATCCGAATATTCTATCAAAGTATTCAGATTGTTCATTAACTATTTGTGCCGATTCACCTTCGTCAACACCTGCTAGATCTTTTGCTAACTTCTTCTTGTATCCGAGCTGCATTTGTCTAGCAATTTGTATCCTTTGTGCTTGTGGCGACCCAGCACCATGCATTGATTCAGTGAGATACCCAACAGCGTTTCGTCCCATAGTCATATTTTCAATAAGTCTCAAGATACGAATTCTATTTTCTGTAGAAACACCTTTACGTCCCCTTAGGTATTTTTCAAGAAGTGGTCCTGTATCAGGACTACGAAAGTCTTTTTCAGAAGGCATGGTAACCATCAATCCACCAGCTATATCTTGCGCCAGTCTACCTATTTCGTACGGAAATCTTGTTACGTTGTGTTTGCAGACATTGGCTAGCATGTCATCATTTTGAAAATTTCCTGACAGGGTTTCATGCGCCTGATATGATGATGCTATTCCTGCACCAAAGATGGTTTCGTTTAGGTGTGTCATTTCAACTAATTTATCTTTAATATGTGATGCATTGGAAATTCCGTTATAATCCGCGATTGAAGCTGCGGCACCGATTAGTACATCACCTAACCCAGTCTTACATACATAACTACGTCTATGATAACAAGTAAACCGCTCAACTAACATTGAAGCAAATTCGTATTCACCATCCATAAAGATTAGATCGTTTGGAATGAACGCATTATCAAAAATTATCATTGCTTCTTGTCCAGAAAATTTAGAGTTACCAGCATCCAGATCACCGCCTTCCATGCTCCGAGTGTCGCACGATTGCCTTCCATAGATATAAGTAATTCCTTCTGCATCCGCAGGTATTGCGCCCACAATTGCATAATGCTTATCTTCATCCCTTAATCGCATAGTGGGCATCACGAGTATCCAGTGAGAATTGATGCATCCAGTTTGATGGGCCTTTGCACCAGATATGTAAATACCTTTTTCGTCTCTCTTTGAAACGTGTACAAATAAATCTGGATCTTCTTGTTCCGAGGGACCTAAACTTCTATCCCCTTTAACATCGGTCATTGCGCCGCCAATGACAAAGTTCTTGTCTTGCATCATTTTTACAAATTTTTTAAAACGATCATGATATGGCGTGCCGAATTTTTTGTCAATTTCAAAAGTCGTAGAATATAATGAATTTAGTGCATCCATTCCTACACATCTTTGAAAGCAGGTTCCTGTAAGTTGTCCCAGTTTCCTTTGCATTCTATTTTGATTAACTAGATCTTCAGCACTTTCTGTAATATGTAAAAACCTATTTACTTGATTTCCGGTCAATGAAGACTGTGCCGATGCCAATTCAGGATTTTTGTCAGCTAAATCGTATGTTTCAGCTACTGCATTTATTGATGGTCTTATCATTGGATGATCAACAGGTTCCTTTACTAATTCACCAAAAAGGTAAACTTTCATTTTCCGACCTCTCAAGCTCTGAATATATTCTTCCCCTGTCCTAATCGGCATGATACAATTACAATGGGCTTTGATAATATTTATATATTCTTAAAAAAACATGAAAATTTTAGAGCAAAAAATAGTATTATTTTTTCGCCCCTAATGTCCTGTTTTTCAGTCTCATATGTTTTCCGTGGCATTTTCTACATCTTGAAGCAAGTATTGGATTTTTTCCCCCACAATCAAAACAGATTTTATAAAATAATCTTCTCTGCTGTGCGATATGTTTCTTATTAGTATCAGTTATTGGCATATTGTTGATTTTTTTATCCTAAATTTTTATTTTTCGAATTTTCGAGAACTTCAGCACGTTCATAACACTTCAATAATGGGCAGTCATTAATTGGATTTTTCTTTGCATAAAGATGTCAAGTTTTGGGGCATTCTAACTTGGAGTCATGATTTTTTCGGACTAGATATTAAAAAAAATTTGCTCAACGATTTATCATGAAAACCTTATCTGCAATGACCTCCTTAATAATACTATGTCTTCTGAGCAGTCAAGCAAAACTGCACAAGGGATGAATAAGTGGAAATGTGAAATTTGTGGAAAAATGTTTGATACAATAGACATGTTAAATTACCACAATCTACTAGAACATAGCGAACATAAGAGACCTCCGATTGGAATTGGATAAAATATGTTCTAGATTATCCGGCTCCAGGTTTGCAAGCTTTTGTTTTCCCTCATTGTAGTGATTGTTGCACTTGACATATAAGAAAATCCCAATTCTGGACATGATTAACTCATAGGATTCTCTAAAGCTAATTTTTACCAAATATGTTAGCACAAACTCTTCAGCGACCAGTAAATTTTATTACTCGTATGGGTATTATATGATAAATGTTTGGAAAGGCGAAGTGTAAAATATGTGGAGAAAAAATTAGGTTTGCCCTCAGACATTTGAGACAGAAACATCCCGAGACTCTAATAGATGAAGATATTAGTAATTTAAGAATGGAAAATATCATGAAAAAGTACTTTACGTAGTAAGGAACGTAATATACTGGATGTTCAATTAATGTGCAGTATGAATTGAGATCTAGGATTCAAGCACTAAATGGATGAGCATCAAATCTGATTGTGGAGGTAATCTTTTTAATTACAGTGTATGAAATAATATGACAAATCAGTTATAATATATGAAAGTGGAAAACGCCTTAAAAGATAAGTATAGAAAGTTAGCAAAACACGAAGGCTATCGTAGTAGATCTTCATACAAGTTGTTAGAACTTAACAAAAAATACGACATAATAAAGAATGATGATACCATTATAGATATCGGTTGTGCCCCTGGTGGATGGTTGCAAGTTTCAAAGAAATATAGTGGTCCGAATGGCAAAGTTCTTGGTTTGGACATAAATCCCGTTGAACCCCTAATTGGCATTAAGATTATTCAGGCAGACATAGAGGATGTGAATATCGTACAGACTATCAAGAACAGTATTCGAATTCCAATTGATGTTGTCCTATCTGACTTGGCGCCCAAGATCAGTGGCATTTGGCATTTTGATCATGAACGGCAGGTATCACTTACATTGGTTGCTTTGAATATATCAACACAAATTTTAAAACGCGGTGGCAATGCCGTGTTTAAAATCTTTGAAGGCGATAATTCCAATATTGTTAAACAAGAAGCATCTAAAGTATTTTTGAAAGTAACAACAAGTAAACCCAAGGCAAGCAGGCAAAAAAGTAGTGAGTTTTATCTAATTTGTTCCGGCTTTAGCGCTGATGTACAATAACGCAAAAGCTTTTATGAAAACTAAATTTCGTGATTCAAAAACAGGATTAGAGTGATTCTCCGACTCCAGGGGTATCTTTTTCAAGTTTAGCAATTTTCTTTGCAAGATTCTCCATAGTCCCAGGGATATGACATTTACACATACAATCCTGACATTCAAGATGTCTATTACTTTTGCAATCACTTGAGATGCTGCTGCTCATTAATAACGACCATGTGTTTATTCATATTATAGTTTTCTTGAATTTCACCCGATTACGGACCTCATTAATGCTTTCTACCACGAATAAATCAACTACTTAATACTTTAGAAAGATTTTATTTAATGAATAATATGTAACTTCCTACCTTATTGCTTAAATTTGATGTTTTACAGTTCAAATTAACTCATGAAGAACTATGATTTAAGATCAATTTGGATTTGTAATGAATGTAGATCTACATTTTCATTTCGTTCTGATGTTGAGGAACACATAGAAAAAATGGGACATAATAGCATAAATGAATATGACATGCTATCTGGCAAGCTTTTAGGTAGAGAGTAATTCGGTACTCATATTCATAATTCAAATTCATATTTTCCTAAAATCTCGAATATTTAATGAATTTGTTTAATACTTAATATAAAGAAAAAATTGAGTAGATTTTAAGCCGGGGTCGCCTAGCCTGGTAGGGCGCAAGCCTGGAAGAATGTAAGCACTGAAAGCTTGTGACCTGTGAAGGTCTCGAGGGTTCAAATCCCTCTCCCGGCGTTATAAACCGGAGTTCATGAGGTGATCTTAATAGCTCGGGTGATTGGATTAATCCTAAGGTATACCAAAGTTGTCGTAAATGCAAAATAAAAATATCAAATTAACTAGCAAGATTCAATTAACTCGAGGAAGACTAGTTTTATTCAGTAAGCAGTTTCACTCGCCCATGCACTGGATGATTTTGTTATCTTACCTAAGTTAGTTATAGTAAATTGACATGTAAGCAGTTTACCGTGCTAGTTTTATACTATCCGATCGGTAAAGGGATATGAAACGAATGACGCGTGAAGATGACAACAGATCTTGGATCATCTACGTCGTGACTGTTTTGATATTTTATACAAGCGGTGTTTGCTTTGCGATCGTCTATCAGGAAATTGAAGAGTTTAAGACAGCGTCGGGATCTGACTTAATGAGTTCACAGATAGAAATTGTGTTTTTCACAGTAGCTGGTATTGCACATGTTCCAATCGGTCTCTGGGTATATAAGAACAGGAAGAATGATGCTACCCCTTACCTTATAGCAGTAACTGGCTCATTAGTTATAGTATTACTGTATATTGTGCATAAAACGATAGCTACGTCAATAAACGATCCATATGAAGATTTTGGAGTATTAAATATACTCAGCAGAATTTTACAAGTATCCGTTATCATTGCGGGGAGCTACGGGCTCTATTCAATAATTACATGGAAAAAGAAGACACTGGAATCTCTGAGATGAGTCAATTCCATATCAACTTCACAGCAAAATAAAGAAATCATTTATGTAATCCTATAATACTAGGTCTATATTCGGAATTAGACCTATCGTTATCGCTATCAATTTTGAGAAACAATGTCATTATATATCAGCGATTTATCCAGGTGAATTTTAATATCAGCTTTAACTGACCAAGGTAAAAATACCGCTTCACAACTGTAAATATACTTATCTTTAGCATGAACCCCGGAGTACGGACATGTGGTTAAAATTCCTCTCCCGGCGCAGTTTCAACTTTTTTTAATGAAAATTGCAGTCTCAGTTTATCGGAAAAAAAGTACTGCTTAAATTGGTGGACATTCTACTAGTTCTAGATAAGAAATGTATCAAAAGATCATCAACGGTAAAAAAATATTTGTCGCTTTAATTGCGGTGTTGGCGGTCGCACTATCTCCATCAGTGGTTTCTAGTGCATTGGCAGCCAATATCGTAGGAACTAATGATGATGATGTTCTTCCAGGAACTAAAAATGATGATAGCATCTGGGGATTGAAAGGTGATGATGTAATGTGGGGAAAATCTGGAGATGATAAATTGTATGGACACGATGGAGAGGACAACATCATGGGAAATTCTGGTGATGATTTCATATTAGCAGGAGACGGTGAAGACATAGTCGAAGGTAATGGTGGGGACGATACCATTTATGGTGGAAAGAATACCGATGTGATTCAGGGTAATAGTGGCGATGATGATATAACAGGAGGAAAGGGGAATGATATAATAGAAGGAAATAGAGGTAACGACGTCATTTTTGCAAGTCGAGGAGATGATTGGGCAGCAGGAAACAAAGGAAATGATTGGGTATATGGAGAACAAGGTGATGATAAACTAAAAGGTTATGCAGGTAAGGACAACATATTTGGAGGAAGTGGAGATGATAGACTATCAGGAGGAAAGGGAAATGATAAGCTCTATGGTGGAAAAGATGATGACGTACTCAGAGGAGGTTCAGGAGCGGATAAATTTGACTGTGGAAGCGGGGATGACATTATCCTAGACTATCATCCGTCAGAAGGTGACACCAAGAAATCAAATTGCGAAGATTTCTAAACATTTTTTTACTTTATTCTAAATTTTGTTTTTATAAACCCGCGTATCTATTTCTTGCGTATAATGCGAATTTATCAACTTCAGACGTAAACGCCTTCTAGTCGATTAATATATTTTCCAAATCCATAAATCTTATTAGTATTGTTTAAATTATCGTTAACGTGTTAAATGTACGTCTCGAAATGAAACTGCTAAAATACGGTTTTGTAGGTTTATTCTTACTGGCATCAGCGTTTTTTATCATACATCCAACACAAAATGAAGTTTTTGGTCAAGGTACAAATACAACAAATACAACTGATACAGAAAGACCAACAGCTGAGGGGCTAAATCCGGGCTTTGTACCGGATACTGAAGATGGAGCTGCCCCGCCACCCCCACCAGCAAATGCTATTACCGTAGATAAATTACCAAAAGAAACCCCAGTTAAAGATCCTGATAGTGATCCGCTCTCGATCAGCAACAGAACTGAAATATTATCAATTCTTCCTGCGAATTCTACAAAGATTATAAAATTTGTTGATGAAGATCTGAAAAACACCACAGGTGTTGGACTTGCACCAAAGGAAGTACTTGATAAATTGACATCTGCATCAAAAGACAACAAGTCAAATGATAACAAGTCATTACTTCAGCTTGCAACTCCTAATGATGTTAAGCAAATTGAGTCAATTGCGGTAAATACTACAGGCGGAGGATCTGAAGAGGATGAACCTGTTACAAATGTAACTTCTGAAAAGGCTCAACCAGGCGAACAAACCAATGCCACATCTACTAATGCTACTGCTGTTACTGGAGAACAACCAGCTCAGACAAGAGGAGAAAAACAAACTAAAGGAGGAGAAGAGATTAACTTGACAAATGCTACTAGTGGAGAAGTACAGAAACAAACAGTGGGAGGAGGAGAAAAACAAACTAAAGGAGGA
>WNFX01000711.1_pt1 | contig 132477 bp, 102 predicted proteins | sample 5400111 | NCBI WGS metagenome assembly WNFX01 (sample SAMN13153363, study PRJNA577476) | soil metagenome | isolation source: 40 cm soil or saprolite under grassland replicate 1 | place: USA:California | collected 2016-06-15
ATAAATTAGTAATTGAAGAAACTACTTTAAATTATAAGTCAGTATCTAAATATTCATTAAAAAAAATTAGAAATTGAATTCAAAGAAAATTTAGAAAAAATGAAGGTTGAGTTGAAGTAAAAAACAATCCAACTTTACGTCATAGTGAATTACAACAAATTCCTGATATTACTAACGATTTAACTAATTCACAAAATGTACTAGATATAACTAACGATATAACTATAACTAGAGCAAAAACTAATACAATTTATTCTAAGACATCAACATTAATAAATAGCATTTTTAACAATTCTGATTCAGATGATGAAGATGATTTTCATTCAGCTAACGAAAGTTTTAGTGATAATTCCGATAATGATTCTTTTCATTCAGCTAATGGAAATTCCGTATATTCTGAAATAGAACGAAGAAAAGGTCAAGAATTACCTTCTTTACCATCTTCTCCTAGAAATAGTGTGGATAGTGATTTAGTATTACCTGAATATTCACCTAGAGAAACTACACCATTGAATACTAGAAATTTAAATTTACATAATATAAATAATTTTACTCCTGAAGAAAGATTTCACTACAGAAGAGAAATAAGATTAGGTTTATTAGAGCAAAATTATGATACTTGATTAGGAGATCAACGTTTTTCAACTGTAGTAAATGAACCTATAACTCCTAATTCAGAAATAATAAATTCTAGATTTAATGATTCCAATCATGAAAGTAATAAATCAAAAAATAATATCTTTAAAAAAATATTAAGAGTATTAAAAAATAAATTTAAATAAAATGAAAAAACTAAACAAAATTAAAAATTTTATATTTATAAAATATTTTTTAAAATTTAAAAGAATTTTAATATTAAAGTTAAGAAATAATAATAAATTACTATTATGTTTAATAGTATATAATATTTTAACAATTTCTGCAATTTGTTTAACCCCCTTTACATTTTTATTTTATAATTTAGAAATTTATAAAATATTTAATTCTCTTAATTTAAATTTTACGAAAATCTCTGCCCTAATTACCTATCTAAATATTTTTTCTGTTGATTTCGATATAGATGAATTAAATTTCTCTGGCTTAATTTCTAATGAAGATAAAATTTGTGAAAATACAGAATTTTCTAACACTACTACAGATAATTTAGGCTGTGAAAATTTAGTAAAAGATGATAATATTAATAAAAATAATAATAAATTTAATAATTTATACAAAAATAAAACTTTTTGAATTACAACTGGAATAGTAATATGTGGTGCAATATTTTATTTATATTATAATGATATATTACCTTTTTTTAAAAATTATAATAATCTATATAATTCTGATAGCAACATTATTGCTAAATATAATGAAATTATAAACCATCATCGAATTTCTTATGAAATCCTTAGAGATAATTATTTAAAATTACTTGAAGAACGAAACAATTTAATAAACTATAGAGAATTAAACTATGAATTATTAAAAGAAATGCAATCTTTAAGTAATGAATTTGAAAATAACTCAGAAAAGTTAGAAGAACTTTTAAATAAATATAATAATTAAGAATTATACATAATATTTAAATAAATGTATTATATTTTTACTATAATTAAAAGATTAAAAAAACATCCCTTAAAAATAACTCTTATTATAAATTAACCCCCCTTCATTTTAATAAAACTTTTTATAACATATTTGAACTTTTAATATGTTTGATTATTAATACTCCTAAAGGATAAAATAAAAAAATTATAAATAATATGAATTTGATAAATTTGTTTTTTTACTTATGTGTTGTTTATTACAATTTTTACGTTTGTATTAACGTACTTCAACCTTTATTAATATTAAGTAGCATGCGAATACTTTATTAATCTAAATTTTTTTATAATGAATAATCTTACAAAAACTTTTTTAGTTTCTTTCTCCATGCCAAAATATATTATTAATTCGTACCCTAAAGCTTTCAAATTAATTTTCCACAAATATAGTATTGAAAATAATGATAATTTAGATTTTGAAAATTTAAATAAAAATTTATATTATCATGGATTTAATAATGTAACTATAGTTGCTGTATCCAAAGATCCTGATATTAATACTGTTTTAGAACAAAATTATGTAAATGAATATAATAATATTACTTCTAAAAACTATGTTGTTCCTTTTAATCTTTTCTTTTCTGAAGAAGGTATAAAAAATTTTATAATTAATCAAAATTTAATTATTAGAACTAAAACTAATTCCTCTATGCCTTCTGATGAAGATAATTGAAAAACTAATAAAACAGGATTTACAATATTTATATTTTCAAATACAATATGATTAGAAATATGTAGTAAATTCAGAAAATTTAATATAATTTTGAGTGGAGGATCTAGTAATAAAAAAGGTGATGCTTCTCTGGTTCATGGTTGTTTATGAGCTTTTATTATTTGCTTATACCAAAGCAATTTTTTCTCAGTAATACATAAATCTTTACATGAAACTGACACTTTAATTAGTAACCCTAAAATTGATTTTACTAAACCTAAAGAACAAATTATAATAGATTTAGAAATTTTAATAGAATCTATTAAAAAAGAAAATATCAAAAATAAAGATAAATATTCTAATGAACAAATTAACAACTATATTGAAATTATACAAAATATTATTAAAGATGTAAAATAATACCAAAAATAAAGTTAATAAATTTAATTTTTTCAATAACTTTTATAATTTTTACACATTAGATTTTTTTAAGTATCTTAATTTAAAAGTTCAAACACTAAATATTTCTAAATATTTTAATAGTTCAAAAAAATTTTTGAATTTTTTTATTTATAATTTACTAAAATTAAAGAATTTAACATCCATTAAATTTATATAAAATCAAATTAAATTAATTAACCCCTTTATCATTTTTAACTATAATTTTTTAAATTTATGACATATTATTTTTTTACGATTACTTATAATTTTAATTGGTCATATATAATATAGGTAAATTATAATTAATATGAGCAACCTATGACCAATTAAAATTTTAATTGGTCATAGGTTTTACTAATATAAATATCTAAAAATGACCACTTTTGACCACTTTATATAAAAACCTATATTCATTTTTTTTATAAAATATATTATAATTTTTAAAATTAATTCAAACTTTACAATCTTTTTTTTTGAATTAAAACAAAACTAAAAAAAAAATATTTAGTTAAATAACAAAAACCTAATATATATAAAATTTATAAGAATGTTCATTAAAATATTTTTAAATATTAATTAAACTATAGTTAATATTTATTTAAAATAACTTAAGTTAAATTTAAGAATTAAATTTATTAAATTTATTTAAAAAATATATAATTATATTTAATTTAATAAAAAAGATTCATATTGTTTATTATTTGATTAAGAGATATAACTTCTATCTTCCTCTTATAAGTTAACTATTTGTAATTAAAAATTAGAAATTAAAATTATCATTAATATTTTCTAATAAACAAAAAAAAAAATAGTAGTTAAAAGGTTTATAAATTAATTAAGTATATTATTAAAGATGCTTAAAGATATTATGAAAAAAAAAATTTTTTTTATGGTTACTTAATTATAAATTTTACTAGTCATAGGTAAACAAAAGTAAAATTAATCTAAGAATGACCATCTTTCTATTTCTATGACCACTTAAAAATTTAAGTGGTCATAGGTTATACTAATTTAAATATTTAAAAATGACCACTTATGACCATTTTTTATAAAAAACCTATAGTTATTTTTTTTAATAAAAAAAAAAAAATAAAAGTTAAATAAATTAAAATTTATAGAATTCGAATTTTTTTGTACTATTTTTTTTACTTAAGTAACTTTAATGAAAATTTTATAAATTAATTATTAGTGAACTTATGTATTACAAGTTCACTAATCATGATCCTAAATTAAACTTAAATTTTCTAGGAAATATTATTAAAAAGTGAATTTAGTGAAATTATATGATGGCATATATTTTATTTATAACTTTAAAAGTTTAATAGAATAAAAATTAAAAATATTTATAAATTAAAACTAATTATTAAAAATTTTACAATTATAAAATTTTGCAATAATAAAAATTCAGTGATTTTAATTTAGTAAGATTAAATTATTAAAAATTAAATCTTTACTTCTATTTTTATTTTATTTAAAAATTTTTTTTAAACAATCTAAACATTTTTTATAAAAATTTTTGTTATATAAGTGAAAATTTTTAAACTATAGCATTATAACCCTTTTTAAAGATTTTAAATAAAATTTTCTAGTGTTTTAAAAAGTGTTGAAAAGTATTATTTTTACAAATTTTCCAAATAAAAAAATATATAAAATATAAATAATATTATAACCTATAAAAAGTTTAAATATAATATATTAAATATTAATAAAAAAAATTTTATTTATAGATAAATCTTTATTTTTTTTATCATTATTTATATTATTATAATGTAATGAAGTAATCTATGGTTTTTTATGTAATTAAAAATAAATTTATTATTTCTAATTCTTGCTAGTTTAACATTAGATTTAATAAGGGTTATAAGAAATATTTTAAATTTAATTTAGAATTAAGTAAATTTAACATTTACTTATACAATCTTATGGCTTTATACCCTAATACCATATAGCATATAAATTTACTTTTAATGTAAAAAGTAAAGTATAAACTTAGTAACTCTTAAATAATTTCTTGTATTTTTCATTAATTGAAAGTTATCTTATAAAGGTTTTTTTGGACTACATTTAATAGATTAAAAAATTTTTAATAAAAAAAAATTTTTTTTAATATAATAAGGTTTAAAGTGCAAAATTATAAACGAGTTAAATCCCCCGAGTTTTAATTTGCTTAAGGTTCCCGAGGTCTTGATACTGATCTTGGTTACTTATCAAGCAAATTAAAAAGAGATGACGAGGTGACTTAACTAATAGTTATAAATTAAAAATTTACTATCAAAAATAAAAATTTAATTGCAGAAAGATAAAGGTAAAATTTTTAAAATTTATTGTAAGGTTTATAATCTTTAGATTTATAATAAAATTAAACATAGGTTTTAATACAAATTAAAAAAAAACTATAAAGAAATAGAAGAATATTTTTTTAAATTTATTATAGTTCAAAATCTAAAAAAAAAGTTTAAATAATCTATTTTTTTTAAATAAAAATTGTATAATATAACAATTAATAATATCTAATATCTTTCTAATTGTTACTTTTCTATTTTTTTTTTTTAATAAAAAAAATAGAATAAATTAATAACTCATAAAAAAAGTATATTAAAATTAAAATTTTTTAAGAATATATTTTATAAAAAAATGATTATAAGTTTTAATATAAAATGGTCATAGATGGTAATTTTCATAGAATCTTACTTAGGATACCTATGACCATTAAATATAATAAGGGGGTTAAGTAATTTATTTGATTTTTAATTTATTAGAAAAAAAAATATTATAATTAACATTAAGGTTAGCTAAATTATTTTTTATTAATTAAAGAATTATTATTAATATTAGAGTTAATTAAATTATTTTCATTAAATTTAGCATCTTCAATATCTTTTTTAAAAGTTTCTTTTATAATATTATATAATTCTTTTCCTTTAGAAGACTTATAATCAATTTTAATATTTAAGATAGGTTTCAATTTGCCATGAAGCGATCGAATTTCATCTAATTCAAAAATGTCTAAAAATCTACTTATTCGGCGTTCTAAAGAAGATAAAGTTCCTCTATCATTTATGGGCCCTCCAAACAAGTTCATTTCATGTATTTTGAAAAGAGTAGCAATGATAAATCAAGTAGTTTGACTAAATAAGAAATATGTAGAATTTAATGATTTATTATTTATTGAAAATAAATTTAATAAATTTTCTTCATTAAAAAACATCGGATAAGTATATTTTATTAATTCAATATAATTAGATTTATTTTTATAATCTTCAATAAAACTAGAAATAGGTTGAATAGATATACTTTTATTGTGCCCCCCATTGAGATTATGATTATGCCCCCCGAAATCGTACCCAGAAATTAATATAATTTTAATATAATTCATTTTTTTATAAAAACTTAATCTATTAACACATGATCTTTTTAAAGAAGATTGAGGTATAATTTGATTACTAAAAATTATATCGAATTTTATATCTTTTGCTTTTAAGTTAGTAATATTTTCACTAAGATGCGAAAATGTAGCAAGAATATAAAAATTTTTGTGAAAATTGTGCGAATGTAAAATATTATTAATAAGGTTATTCATAGTTTTTAATATAAAATTTTTTTATAGTTTGTAGTTTAAAAATTTAAACTCGAATAGACATATATTATTAAATATAAAATATATTTAATAATTAATTTAAAATTTTGCAAATTTAATTTACATGTCTAACATAAATTAAATTTAAAATACTTTATCAAAAATATTAAAAATTATAAAATAAATTAATTTATACAAATAGAATAGCAAAAAAAGTTAAAATAAAGAGTTAAAATAAAATAAATTTATAATATAAAAATAAGTTGGTAAATAAAAAAACTATAAACAAGAGATAAAATTCTCGAGTAGATATGATCTAAATAAATTACTCTTCAATTGAAGAGTATAAAATTAAAATTTTATTTAATTAAATTTAAAGAAGAATTAGAAATTAAAATTTATATCTTTTTTTTATTATTTACACTTCTAAGCATAATAAATATATGCTTAGAAGGAAGAAAAAAAAAGAAGTATAGTATATTATAAGTTTAACTCAAAAAGAGTACTAATGAATATGCTAAATAAAATAAACCACAGGAAGTATTAAAAGGAAGTAAAATCAACTGAGAGATTAAAATAAATCTTAAGTAAAAATAATAAAAAAGATACATAAAAGTATAAGATACAAAGTACTTAAAAAAAAAAGATAAAAGTAAAAAAAAATCCTAAAAAAGAATAATTAAATAATTTACTTAAAATTGAGCAAACTCTAAATTAAAAAATTAGAGATAAATGAAAAGAAACTAAGTATATGTAAAATTAAAAGTAGAGTAGAGATTAAAAAAAAAAGTATAAAAATATAATTTACATCTCTAAAATAAATTAATGTTTTTATTTTACCCTCTATCAGATTTGCACTGATAATTCTAAAAAAAAAGAATCTAATTTCTAATTAAGAGGGTTATATTTTAGCTACTCTTTTAATTAAAAAAAAAATAATAATTTAAATAAAAGATAATTTACCATTTTATTAAATAAATAAAAATTAATAATTTTAAGATCAAAAGAAAAGTAAAATTAACTATTTTTTTTTTAAGTATACTAAATATTTTAAAATAAAAAAAATCAAATAGTATATATTAAAATAAATAAAAAAAAAAACAGTAAATAAGAGTAAAGAAATTAAAATTAACACATGTAAAAAAAAAATTTTTTTTTTAGAATAATTTATTTATTCACTTATATAAATATTTTTTTTTTATATAATATATCAAATGGTTTATATAGTTCAATTTTGAAAAAATTTAAAAATAAATATCTATGAATCATAAAAAATAAAAATAGTTCAAATTAAACTTAAAATTTTTATTAAATTAAAAATCATAATTATAATTCCCTGATGAAACATTAATATAAAAATACTATAAAGAGTAAAATGTAAAAATGTAAATAAAAAAAAAAATATTTATAAAAATTAGTTATATTTTCAGAATATTAGTAATAATTTAATAAAAAATATAAAAAACAAATTACGAGTAATCAGATTTGAACTGATGATTTCTATTTGGATAACAGAAGTTATACCTCTTAACTATACTCGTTTAAAAAGAATAAAATAAAATATAATAAAAAAAACTAATTATAGACAATTTTTCAATAAAATAAAAAGTAAATATAAAATATATAAAAAAATTTTCTAATAAAAATATGTACGGATATTGTGAGATTCGAACTCACGACTAAAAAGAAGTATTCGTTTTCAAGACGAAGGCCATAAACCAGACTCGACCAAATATCCTTTTTTTTATCTAATATAGTTAAATTTAATTATTTTATTCAATTTACTATTATTTTGAAATAATATATAAATCAAAACTAAAAAAATAACTTTGAGAAAGATAATTAGTTAATTACAAAAAAATATTATTTTAATAAAAATTTAATATAGAAATGAATAGTATTCTTATAAAAAAGGAAAACTAATATTAAATAAAATAAAAATTATAAATAAAAATATACCTGAGCTGTCAGCGCTGTCATTTATTAAAAAAATTAACTGTATTACTAACTGACGGCTAATAATATGTATCCGTCAGTCAACTGTCAGTTAGCTGTCAGGTCAGGATCAACAAATAATTTTAATAAAATTCTCTATAAATAATAAAGAGTTAATTAAATTTACTTAATTCTAAAAAATAAAAATTTAACAGTAAAAAATATTTGTAAAATAAAAAGAAAGAAAAAAATAAAGTATAAATTATGTTTAAAGAATACAAAATGTTTGTAAAAATTTTATATATTAAAAATATTAATAATAAAATAAATATTTATAAAGTTGCTATTATAGTAGCGGAGCGTACTTAAAATAAAAATTATTTAAAAAATAAATTAAATTATTGAAAATAATAAGACCGAAGGGAATTGAACCCTTATTAGAACCATTATGAGCGATTTGCATTAACCAATTATGCTACAGTCTTAAAAAAAGGTAATAAGAACGAATAATTAAAAAAGGTATTAAAATTAAAAAATAAAGTAAAAAATAAATTAAATAATAAAAATAAATAAAAATGAGTAGTAAAGGAATCGAACCTTTTGCGGTATAAAAACCAATTCTTTTACAGAGAACCACTGAACCATTCAGAACACTACCCTTAATTGTACCCTTTTTATATTTTTTTTTTTAAACAGAATTTATATTTAAAAATAGTATATATTTTAATTCAACTAACTATGAATTAATATTAATCGGTACTTATAATATAAGTTTTTTTGAATAAAGAATTATTTTTAAGGCAATAAGATAAGGCTGCTTTTGAACAATTTAAAAATTGTGCGGCCTTAGTAATAGAAGGAAAAATATGAATTTCATTTGTTTTTATGTTTCTCACTTTAATTGAAATAGCTAAAGGTAAATTAATTAAAGATATTGGGTTTTGATTAGATCTAATTAAATCTCGTGTTTCTCGACTTCTAATTATTCCTAAAGAAAATTTATTACCTTTTTGTGATTTACTAATTTTTTCGATTGTTTTTATACTGTGTTTTCTCCCTAGCATAGGGGATCGGCCAGCTATTTTTAGAATATTGTATTCAGGTTTTATTATATTTATAAAATAATTTTCTCTATCTATCAATTTATCTATTGGTGAAAATTCAAGAACTTTCACAGTAAAATTTGAAAGATCATATTTATTTATGGCATTATAAAAATGAGAACTTCCTTTTACTTTAACAAGATTTTTAGCTTGATTTATGTGTTCTATTAATCTTTTTCCCATATTAATAGATGATCCCACATATGATTTTGAATTTTTATTGTTTTCTATTTGATAGATTCCTGATAATCCTTTAAGTTCTTTTATTGCTATTGGAAATTTTGAATAATGTTTAATAGTTGGAAAAATAGAAGCTGAAGCAGCATTTATTAAACTATCATAATTAAAAATAAAATTATTAAAAAAATTTAAATTTATTGATATTCCTAAAATATAACTAAATATAATTGAAATTAATTGATTAAAAAAATAATATATTTTATTTAAAAAACTTATTATGTTTAATAAACCTATCCCGAATCCAATTTCATGAATATTTATTGCACATAAGGCTAATAATACGGGGTATATTAAAATATTAATTAAGGAAATAATTAATAAATTAATATTAAAATTATTGTTTATAGAAGGTAGTGATATAGTCACTATATATTTATTAAATTTAATATTTATTATCATTCTTTTATTAAAATTAATATTTTTGATTAAAAATTTAAAAAAAAAGCTAAAATTTTTATTTAATAATATATTACCAATCAGATCACCTACTCTATAATAAATAAAACAATTTCTTAAAAAAATATAAATTGTTTATAGATACAAACAAATAAAAATTAAAAACTAAAAATATTTTAAATAATAAATTATAAAATAAATATAAAAAAGATTTTAAAAAGTAAAGTTAATTTAGAAAATAAGAGAAATTAAAGTTTAAAAATCTAAGTATTATAAATAAAATAATAAAATATGGAAACACCCAGGATTGAACTGGGACTTTCTCTTTAAAAGAGAGACACTCAACCGATCAAGTTCTGTTTCCTAATAAAAAAATATATTAAATTAAAATAACAACACTTAAATAAACTTAACTTAAGCTTAAAAGATTTTAATGAAAAGGTTTAAAATTTTTTAAATATTCTTTTAAATAAAATCTTAATTAAAATACTATAAAAGACAAAAATACATCTAAAAAAAAAACAATAATTTTACAAAAAAATAAAAATTAAAAACAATTTACTTAAACTTTCAAATAAATTTTTGAAAGGTTTATATAATTTTAAATTATATTAATAAAAAAAATATATTAAAAAACTACTGAAATTTTAAGTTTTAAAGAATAAATTATTAAAATTCCTTTAATTAAAAGTTTAGAATAATTTATAAAATATAAAATAAATATATGAAAATTAAAATAAAATTTTATCTACATTCGAAAAATTTAAATTTCTGATAAAATTTACATAATTATTAATAAAAATATTTTTAATTTAGAATATACTATATAAAAAACTCTAAGTTAATTTCCAATAAAAAATATATTAAGCTAAATAATAACTAAAAAATTAAAAGACTCTAACTTAATTTCTAATGAATTATTTTTTAAAAATATTATTGATGAAAGTAAAATATTAAGAGATAATTTAGAAAGAAATTTATTTTTTCTTTCTTATATATGTTAAAAAAAACTATCTTTTAGAAATAACTTTAAAAATTTTATATTTCTATTTTTAGAAGTGAAAGTGATATATTTTTAAAAAGACCTTTATAAAAATATATCCGAATTTATATATGTTTTTTTAATTAATATTAAAAAAGGGGGTTAATTAAATTTTTATTATTAATTAAATATTTTAAGTAAATTATATTACTTTTACTAAAATTATTGAATAATTATAGATAAATATAAATTATTAATAATACTAATGCAAATAATAAAATGAAAAATAAAAAAAAAAGATATATAATTAATTAATTATTTCATTTTTTCTAGATAAGAAAATAGGAGCTACCATAGCAAGTAATAAAATAATACTTAAAATAATTAGTAAAATAGCTCCATAAGTATAAAGATTATGTCCAATAGCTTGAATATGTAAAAAATTAGTAAAAAGAGTATCAAAAATGATAGGATTATAAGTTATAACTACACTATTAATTAAAGAATTATTAGAATTTAATAATAAACGATTCAAATTAGTTAATAAATCTAATAAAGTAAATATACCTGATACATTGTTAAAAGTGAAAGGCATAATATTAAATATTTCATAAATAAACAATGAACCTATTGCTATAGCTAATGGAATATTTTTAGTATATTGACTTCCAAGTTCTAAAATATCTGTAAGTTTAATATTAATCATCATAATTATAAATAAGAAAATTACTGCAATAGCACCTATGTATATAATAATATAAGAAATACCTATAAAGTTAATTCCAAATAAAATTAAATATAAAGCAGCACATACAAAAGTAAAAATTAAGAAAATTACAGATATAACTGGATTTTTAGAAGTAATAACTAATACAGATGAAAAAATAGTAGAAAAAGCTAATATATTAATAAGAAAATTTTTCATTTTTAAATTTTTAATAAACTTGCATTTTAAATGCTCAATTAATTATTTTTTTTTTTGTATTTTATTAATAATACATTAATCATATAAAATTTTTTAAATTTATATACTTTTTATATTTTTAAATTATAGAAGAAAAATTGTAAAAATAATAATGGATAAAAAATTATAAACAAGAGATAATAAATACTCAAGTAGGTATAACCAAATTAAAAAAAAAATTATTATTATAACTTACGTTTAATAATAAAAAAAAAAGAATAAAAACATATAAAAAAAAAATTTTTTTTATTTATATAAAATTTTAATTTATGATACACCTCTAAATATTATAATGTAAATTTAATATATACAATATAACTAATATAATAAATAAAATTTTTATGTTAATTTAAAATTTAAGAAATTAAAAATAATTTAATTAAAAAAATTTTTAATTTTACTTTATATTTAAAGGGAAGATGAATAATTTTATATAAAAATTTTAATTATTTTATATTATTTAAAAATTTTAACTTTAAATAACAGTCAACTAAGTTTATTCTATTGAAAAAAAAAATCTTAAATTTTTATTAATTATTTTTTTAATTTTAATAATTAAATATATATAATATATGTTTAAACCATTAATTTTTAATTGATTAAGATTATTTGATATTTATAATTTTTAATAAAAATATCTTAAATATTAAATTGTTTAATAAGTTATATAAAAATTTAATAAAATAAATAATTAAGTTACTTTTTTGATTTTAGATGAGTAATTAAAATTATTAGCGCTTAAATTAATAAATAATAAAATAAAGAGTAAAATAATAATTAAACGTGGATCTATAAAACTACTTTTAATTAATATTTGACTAAAAATAATAAAATTTAAAATAATTAATCCTAATATAATATAAAGACCATATGTAGTTATTATCCCTGTATCTAATTTAGCAATATTTTTACCTGTATTTGTTAATGTAAAAGATAAACCGTAAGGACCAATAAGTTCAATTACACCTCTATCTAATATTTTAGATATAGCATAACTTAATTGTAAACCAGTAGAAATATAATAATGATTGTAAATTACATCAAAATAATATTTACTGTTTAAAAAAGTGTATATTTTTTTACCTATAAAATTATCTGTTAATTTATTAACTAATTCTGATAATCTATGATATAATAAAATAGCAAGGAAAACACCTAATAAACTTATAAAAAATGGAATTAATTTTATAAGTTTAGGTAAACTAAATTCAGCTTCTATGATATTTATATTATTAGGGTGACAAAACAATGAATTTCCAAAAAATCCAGAACCTATTCCTACAAATAGATCAGATAAAATATAACCAAAAAATATACTAAATAAAGATAATAATAACAATGGAAAAATAACTGCTTTATTTGCTTCATGAGAATTTAAGTAAGAATTTTTTGGACCATTAGGTTTAGTTAAGAAAACTAAACTAATTAATCTAAAACTATAAAAAGCTGTAAGACCTGCTGTTATTAAACCTAATATAAATGCGTAAGTTCCACTAAAACTATATTGTCCAAAAGCTAATTCTAATATTAAATCTTTACTAAAAAATCCTGTAAGGAATGGAATAGCTAGTAAAGATAAAGTACCAACTAACATAGCTGAAAAAGTAAAAGGTAAAAATTTAATTAATCCACCCATTCGTCTTATATCTTGTTGATCTGAAAAACTGTGAATTACAGCACCAGCACCTAAAAATAATAATGCTTTGAAAAAAGCATGATTTACTGTATGCATTAATGCAACATTATATTGACTAAGACCTATTGCCATTACCATATAACCTAATTGAGATATAGTACTAAAAGCTATAATTCTTTTTAAATCATTTTGTACTAATCCACAAGTAGCTGCAAAAAAAGCAGTAGTTGTTCCTATTAATGTTATAATTAGTAATGATGTAGAACTAAATTCTAATATTGGAGAAGATCTAAGTAATAAATATATACCAGCTGTTACTAAAGTGGCAGCATGAATTAAAGCACTAACTGGTGTTGGCTAAATATATTTTATTGTATTATTTTAATTATATGTTTTTTTATTTTAATTAAAAAGTTATAAAAATATTTTTGGACTTTATCTTTATTTTTTTTTCTTTTATAAAAAAAAATTTTTTTATTACTTTTAAATATTTAGAAAGAGTGTTTTATTTTTTTAAAAAATAAAATATAAATAAATTAACATAAAGGCTCTGAGGATAATACTTTATAATATAATTTTAAATATACAAATAACTTAAATTATTCCCTGCTGATTGTTCATTGTTTCATACTTGAAATTTTTACTTATTAATATTATAATTTATTAAAAACAATATTAAATAAATATTCAAATTTTTAGAATGTTCCAGCATATAGTTAATTGTTTAATGTTAAATTTTAAATATAACATAAGGAAGGCCCATTTTTTTATTTATTTTTTTTATTTATTTTTTTTTATTTATTCTTAATTTTTAATAACTTAAAAATACAAAATTTAGATTTAAAAAACTAAATATATTTAGTTTTTTATAGTTTTTAAAACTATCAGACTTATATTTTTTAAATTTTAATAAATATTAATAATTATAAAATAACTTTAATTTTTAAAATTTGATCACTATATTATTAAATTAAAAAAAAAAATGGGGTTAATTAAAATATATATATTAAGTAAAGTTAAAGCTATTAACATTGTAAAAATCAATCCAATATCTAAGATTAAATAATAACGTTGAAATTTTCTTCTAATTTGAATATATATAGCGACCTTTGGATATTTATCTTCTAATTTTAAATGCTTGATTAAAAAATCTCCAAAAATAACAGATACAATTGAGAACAAACAAGAAAAAAGAAATAAAATGGCACATAAATGTGCTACAGATATTATTTGTTCTATTTGTAATGTAGATAAAAAGTTTTTAAAAACTTCAATTGATTCATGAAATGAATCAAAAGGATTAAAGAAATTATTAGATGGTCCTGAAAATATATCTCTTAACTCTTCAAGCACTCCTTTTACTTGTTCAACTGATTCAGCTTGGTTAGTATTTAGAGAATCTAAAGTTTTTTCAATAAAATCTCGTTCTTCTTGACTTATGTTTTCATTTTTTAATCGATTAGAAAGTAATTGAAGGGTGCTTCGGTTATTTACAATAGAATCTATATGTCCTGAACCTTTATTTGTTAAATTTCCGATTCGTTCTACTAGTCTATTGTGATTGATAATTAAATCTTCTTTATTTTGAAGCTCTTCAGTTAATTTAGTTAATTCACTTTTTACTATTTCTAATCTAGCTTGTCGTTCTGCATATGCTAATCTTAGAGATTCAACTGAAACTATAAAACCAATAATAGGAAAAGAATTTTTAACTTTATTCAAAAATTGTTTTAATGACATTTTTAGTTTAAAATTTTTATATAAGCTCTTATGTATATAAAGAACTATCTCTACTTAATTTTATATTAAGTAATTAAAGTTAAAAAAATAAAAAAAATTTTTTTTTCAATTTTTAACTTTATATAAATGAGATACTTAGGTTATCTTTTTATATAAAAAAAAATTTTTTTATTTATCTAATTTTATATTAAAAGAAAAAGTAATTAATATTTGATTTATTTTAAAATTAAATTTTATGATTTAATAAAAAAATAAAAGAAGGAAAATTAGATTTTCCTTCTTTTAATAATAAAAAAAAATTTTTTTTTAAGGTACTGTGGCAATTACTATTATTGTATAAAAATATTTAACTTATAAAGCATTTAAGATATAAATTGAAATTTAAATAAAGATCTTTATTTATAAATATTTTTAAATATACTACTAATTTTTATTTATCAACATGTTTCTTTGTTATCTTTTTTCTAATTATGCATATTTTTTCTGAAATAAAAAAAAACCAAAATTTTTATTAAGCATAGTTATTAATAATATAACTTCTTCTAAATAAATTCATATTTACATAAAGATATAGTGCTTTCTGATCAATATCTATTATCGATAAATTAATGTGCTAAACCTAATGGTATAAATAAATTACTAATTTTCAGAGGTACTATTTTAATAAATTTGTTGTATATTTTTAATCAAATGTATCATTCTTTATGTAAAATTATTAAAGAAGGAAGTGATCTACTATTAAATACACATTGAGTAAAATTTTTTATCTGTATTAATTTTAGATCTAAGTCTAATAGGAGTGGTAGTATAAATAGTAGATTAAAAATTTTCTCATAAATAATTTGCATAAATAAAGTTTTTAAGAATCATAGCATAATAAGCATTATAAGTTTTAAAACCATTTTACATTTATTAGTAAACTAAGTAAAATGTAAATGACCATTACTTAATAATTTATAACTACAGCTTCTTTTAATTTATCAGATAATAGTAAAATTATCCGATTTATTTCTATAATTTTACCATTTTATTATTAAAGTAATTAAGCAAATAACACGTTTAAACTTAATATATAACTCATTTTATTTTGATTTAAATAAAAAAAAAATAAATAATAAAAAAAATTTATATTTTATTTTATAATTAGTAAGACCTTCCATACTTCCTGGTAATCAACTATGAAGAGGAATCTGAGCAGATTTAGCCATAGCTCCTGTAAGTAATAATAAACCAATTATAGTTATAGTTGTTTCATTCATAAAAGGTGTTATACTGAATATTGTTGCATAATTTAAAGAACCAAATAATGCAAAAATAATAAAAAATCCTATACTTAATCCCATATCCATGGCACTCAAATTTATCATGCAATTAAATTTTTGGAAATTTTCTTTTTGTGTTCATTCTATCTTTAATTAATAGAATTTGAGCTAATCCTTTATGGCTTAGATGTTTCCCTTTATCCATTAAAGCAGCAACTTTACAGAAATCTTTATAATCTAATTGTTTGATTCCTTGAATTGGATAGACTTTAAACATTGGAATAATTATTTTTATTATGTCTGCAAAATTAGTTACTTTGAAAACGAAAGCATTTTTACTGTGAGAGTAAACGGCTCCACAATTCAAATATTTAACGATTAATTCTAATAATTCTTTGTCTCTCTTATGTTGCATAAGTTTAAATATTAATTGAACAGCATGACCAATTTTATTTTTATTAGATTTAAAAATACTCACAAATAAGCAAGCTTCACCGCTTGCAAACCCTGCAATTCAATTAGGATCTGGTATTTCAGTAGAACTTATTATTGGCCGAGCCACTGGATTATAATTAGAAAATTCAGATTTCTGCAGATCAGATAGACCTGTGTTCATTGAGGCTCTAATATTAATTATTTGCTGTAATCCATCTTCAGTCAAGTGAACCTTATTGTTTATCAGTTTAACAATTTTTGTAAATAAAAGAAAATCAGCAGCTTTTTGAGAAAGTAATGGATAATTTGAAAAATGTGGAATTAAAATATTTGTTAAATCTTGAAGCGAATTTACTCTAAAGCTGGCTTCATTTCGAGTTTTTTTGTTCACGATTACTTCGCAACCAAAAAATTCTTGCAATTGTAATAATAAGTTTATATCCTTAGAATTTAGAGATATTTGAAAGCTCGGTTTTACGGCTCAACCTAGTCTTCCTTTTACTCTTTTATCTATATAGATTGAAAAACCGAAAGATGCTTCGCCATCGCAAAAACCAGTGACATGCCCAATTTAAAAAATACTCATCATATTAATCCCATTTATTTAATTGATCTTTTAAATGTTTTATTTTTTCAAAACCTTCAGAACTTAGATGGGCTTTTTTATTTATTAAAGATAAAATTTGAGACCAAATTAAAAAATTAGTTTTTTTATTCCCAGCTAACTTATAAAAGTTGAAATGAGGTATTATTATCTTGGTAAGATCTTTCCGTTTAGAAATTTGAAGGAGACTTGCATTATTAGAACTTTGATCGTAAATATTTCCAATTCCATTGAAAAAATATTGTATTTTGATTAACAAAGGTTTATCTCTTTCGTTAAGACGAATTGCAAAACCTGCTTGAACTTCATTTCTTTTGTAGATAATTGAAACATAAAAAGATGATTCACCCTCTGAAAATCCACTAAGCCAATACGGATTAAGGGGTTCTTCACTTATTTTATATGTTGGTCTTGCTATAGGTATAACATTAGGAAAACTATTCATTAATTGTTGTGAATTTCCTCAATTTAAATTAGCTTTAATTGAAATAATATTTTCTAGTCCAGATTGAGTTAAATGTTCCTTATTTACCATCAAATAAATACATTTTTTTCAAACTTGATAATCAATGGATTTAGCACTTTGTAAAGGATATTTATCAAAATGAGGAATTATAATATTTACTAGGTCATTTAATTTTGTAACCTCAAAATATGCTGTTTTCTTTTCCCAGATAGTTTCAACTATCCCTACTTGTCCAATTTCATTAAAAAACAATTGGATAGATTTAAGAAGTTCTAAATCTTTATTGTGAACCTCTATCCTAAACCTTCCAGTAATTTGTCACCCTACTTTATAGGTTAAATTTTTTCTAGTGTTGATTGAAAATGAGGAATCAGCATCACTAAATCCGCTTATAAATCATGGATTAAACTTAGTATTTTGAACTAAAGTAGAAAAATTTCTTTTATTTTTATTTAATTGTTTAGAAAGGATTTTGATTTGATAGTTTCTTTCGAAACCCATTAGAGCACACCTTAATTGCATAGATCTAAAAAAAGAAAAAATGCAATAACTACCGTCTGCTCGTTGCTCTTTTTCAAACAATGTATTGTTTAATTTAGATCCGCGATAACCCATTTTCTTTTCATTTATCTTCTGACTTATTACCATACATGAATAATTGGTTCATCCACTTATAGCCTTTCGGATATAGTTTGGTACCAGAAGTTTTAGGATGTCCCCGGAGTTTGATAGTTTTAGGCACAATAGTGAGATCCCACTTCACAAAGCACCTACTCTATTCATAGTTAAAGCTAATATAGCAGCTTTATTTGCTTGAATTCTAGTAAATCAAAAATTTATTAATAAATATGAAACTATTCCAATCAAATCTTATAAATAAAAAATATTTATTAATATATTTCAAAATATTAAAAAATAACTTTATTTTTATTTACCTGTACATTGATAACCAATAAGGAATTACATCAAGCCTTGGCACTAAATATTTCTGTTTTATAAAAAAAAAATATTTTAATTAAGTGAAGATTTTGACTATGCATTAAGCACCTTTACAGGTACCCATTATTGTACTACTCGATCACGATTAAAAATGAAAACCGACGATCTATAAATAAAGCTAAAATTATTTGATCGTTTTCAATAATGTCGCAAAATTAGTAAAAATTATAAAAAAAGTAATAACTTATTGTGATTATTTAACTTAATTATAAAAATTTATCCTTATTTTTTTTTTTCATTTTAATTGCATAAAGACTTATTTAAAACTAATTTTACTATAATAAAAATAATTAATAATCTCCTAGTTTATAATATAAAGAAGGTAACATAATAGGTTTAACTATTTTAGAAAAAATCGGCATAGATTTTTTATTAATATAAAGAACTTGTCCTTTATTTATACCCCCAGAATGAATATTTACAATAAGATTATATTTTTTATGTAAAATATCACATAAAAATAGTAATTCTTTAGTTGTAAAACAATTAGTAGCTATTTTAACACCTTTTCCTAATTTAGAACCATCATCCATAAATCAAACGGCTAGTGCTAATGGTGTTAAATATTGTTCAATATTAGAAGGAATAATTTTAATAAATTTATTTTCTATTACATTAAATTTATAAAACATCTCATGAATCCAATTAAAACTACTATATGTATAACTATTTACACGATAATGGTAAAATATTTCTCCATTCTTTTTTATTCTTTTATGAAGTTTAGGTTTGTTAGGATTACAATATCCTCTTTTAGATAAATAAGAATGAAACCACATTAAATATTCTACATTTTTATTTGATTGTTCAAATATAATTCTAGTACCTATCCCCTTCTTTCTTTTTTCTAAATGTGTGTCTCCTAAAGTGGAACCTATAATAAATGAAATTATGTCAATATTATGTGGACCTATTCGTTTAGATGAAATTAATTTAAGATTATCTGTTAAAAAAGATCTAATATTATTTTTATTATTTTTTTTATTATTAATTATACTTGTTTTTTTTATTAATTTTTTTAAAAATACGAAACTATATAAAAAATTATCATTATTATACCATTTAAGGCATTGATACATACCTTCTCAACCTACAAACATAACAAAAAAATTACCACCTGATACTAAAAATAACATAAAAAAAGTAAATAATGATAAATAGGAAAAAAATCTTTGATTATGAGGATCTTCTGACATATAATCAGTAGAAAATATGTGAATTAAAAATGAAATATATAGAACAGGAATAAACCAATTGTTTTTACACGCATAATATGCGATGCTTTATTTCTCAATAAAGTTAAGACTATGTCATAATCTTGAATCCGATAGTATCAAGATTTTGGGAACTAGTAGAAGATTATTGTTGTACTTACTCACTTCTTAGTCGTTGAACGTTTCTATTTAAATTTAAAGTACTAAATAGACTTCGCTGCATATAATCTTATTTTTTTAAATTAAATGTCTATGCAATTCACCCAATTATCATTAAATTATTTCTAATCTAAGCTACGTTAAATCACTAGGATGCGTATAAAATTTAATATATTAAATATATTATAAATTTTATAGCGACATCTACAAAATAAATGAAACTATTTTATTTTATAATTAAAATGTGCACACATATATGGTTTAATAAGTTCTCGTAGTTTAAGTGTTTCCAAACGAGAAATATAAATACGAGGTTTACCATTATAATAATTAATTGAACTTTTGATGTTCCATTTGATTAAAAGAACATTCATTAACTTTACAACGTTAAAAATAGTAAAGTTATCAGTACAAATAACTAACCCCTTATTAGAACTTCGACTGCCATCACACATAATCCAATGAGCTAATCCAACTTCACTAAGTAAATCATAGATATCGATAGGAACAATTTTAACCCCATTTATGATAAATTTATCATAAAGAATTTTGAAAATTACATAAGCTCGAGTTTTCAATACTAAAGCCTTAAATATTTTTTCTCCTAATCGAGGATAAGTTACGTAGGGAATTGATTGACAGTAGGGAAATAAAATTAATCAAACGAATCATAAATATGGAAAATTTACCATTGATTGTGTAAAGGAAATACGGGCTGTTTTAGTCTTAGGACCTCATTTAGATATATTAGCATCTCCTAATAATAATCCTACAATAACTTCAAGATGAAATGAAGGTAATCCAGTACAATACCGAATAAATGGACTAATTAAATATCCTAAACTACTTCCCATTGAATTTTGAGAGTTTCAGAGTACTACAGCAGTACAAGTAGAAGATGGAAATTTATATTTAAGTTTGAAAATTTTAACCCAAGTTTTATTTAAAACTCAAACTTGATTAAGATGTAATTCGTGTAAATCTAGTGATTTTTTATTCATAGAAACAGTTAATTGATCAAATAAAAATTCCCATGAAATATCCATATATTCAGAATTTATTCATTTTCCTAAATTAATAGAAACAGGACTTCCACATATACCTACTTCATAAAAAGCAATAGTTGCTAATATAGAAGCTAAAAATAGACAAATACATGTAATTAAATGTGCACCTGTTACACCTATTTTTCTACCTATAAAACCAGAAATAAATGAACCAAATAAAGGTAAAATTAAAATAGAAAGATACATTATGATTTAAGTGAAATATTTCCTCTTACATAAAATTCTATAAAAATAATTTAATTTATATTTTTAAATTTAGTTTATAATAAAAATGAGGAAAAAAAATAAGGTTTAACTAATGATTTGAACAAATCCATAGATTGAGCTCTAATATATAATTTATAATGTTTCCTGTGTTTATGAACATTACATACAATATTAAATTTTGTTAACAAAAATTTTTGTAATATTATTTGTTCTTCATATGAAAAAGAATGAGTATTAAAATAAAATCATTCAGGTGTAGAACTTCTTAAAATTTAAAATTAAAAATTTAATGAAAAAAAAAAACACAAAAACTATGTTTTATCCCCATTAATTTTGTATAACATAGAAGGTATAAAATAAGAAGATAGTAATAATCTTAATTTATTCAAATTTTCTTGTTTTCCACTAAAACGTATACGTCAAAAAATTAATGTTTCATTCTTTTTTTGACTATTTTTTTTAGCTACAAGACCAAATTTTTTATATAAAATATCAATTAATAAATCTATTTCTTTAGAAGTAAAATTATCAGTACATAAATATACTGTACCTTTGCTTCAATAACCATCATCCATTATTCAATGACCTAAACCAATTGGACTTAATAATTCTTTAATATTAGATGGAACTATTTTAATAAATCTTTGTTTAACTTTTGATCATTCAAAAAATAAAGAATGTAAAATAGTTAATTCAGGAAGATTTTTAGTTTCAAAAGTATATTGTTTAACCGGTTTACCAGTTAAAGGATTAGGTCAAGGTCTAGGTTTATTAATATTACAAATTGGAGAATAAAATTTTATTAAATGATTAATATATTCAAAATCTTTTAAAGTCATTGCAAATAAAGCATTTCCAATAGGTTACCCTGCTTTATTTTTATGTTTAAATCTTATATCTCCATCGCCTAGTAAATTACCAATCAAAGAATCTGATATGTTTTTAGGTAATGATATGAAAGGAATTAAACATAAATTAATATCTTGTACAAGAAAATTTAAATATTAAAAATTTAAATAATTAATAATAAGATAAATACTGATACTAAAAATTAAATTTATTATACTTTTTATTTTTAATTTTAAATTTAAATTATAATCCATAGCTCAAAAAGCTAAAGAAATAGGTGTTAATCAATTTATTAATGACGGAGATATAGTTTTAACTCCGTTTTTAATAAATAAGTCATATAAAGGATTTAAACATAATAAACATCGGGTATGTATATGAAGATACCTTGAAAAATCACGTTGTTGTATTAAAGAAGGTAAATGTGTTAATATTGGAGACAAAAGGAAATATAAATGTAAAATGTGATTTAAGTGTAAAAATCCTTGATTATACTGAATTTGAGGTTGACCCTTTTTACCTGATCTTCTAATATTAGCATCACCTAATAAAATACCAACTAAAATTTGTTCAATTATAGGAGTTAAATATATACCATTTAAAGATATATTATTTAATTTAAATCCAATATTAGAACCTAAATTTGAACCATATATTGCAATTAATTTACAATTATTATTTGGTTTAATTTTATTTAATTTAGTAGAACCAGTAGGAATTGTTTTACTCTTAGGTAAAATATTTAATTTATCTCTTAATTCCTTACTCATACCTGTTCAACTTGTATAATTTTTATATAATATCATAATTTAATTTACTTATGTTTTCTATTACATTATAATCTAATAATAAAAATATTTATAGAAAAAATGGACTATATCTTCAATATAAAATATTTATATACTTTACGTGTAGTCTCTGAAATAATTATTAATAAATTATTAGCTGATTATATTTTTTTTATTCTTTATTCTTAACGTTTACTTAAAAATTAAAAATTTATAGGTACGAAACAAAATTAATAAAATTAAATAAATTATTTGAAAATTTTAACTACAGTTTGAGTTTTTATTAAAAGAAAAATTAGAGTAGTAATTCAAATGTTATTAAATACTTTTCAGCTTATAGTAACGTGCATAAATTTTAATTAAAATTTAATTAAAAAATAAGGACTAAGAGTTAATCTATAATAAGCAACTAAAATACTTAAACCTACTACTGATTCAGCTCCTGCTATAGATATAATAAATATACTAAAAGTTTGACCTATGTTATCATCAAATCCAAATGAAGTTATTAATAATAATAAGGTAACAGCAAGTAACATTATTTCTATTGCAATACAAACATAATTATAACAAGGTATTTTATTTAAAAATAGATTAAAAACGTAATTATTTTTATTTAATATATAACTTTATTTCATAATTTATTATTTATTATATAAATTAAAAATAGTTAAAAATATTTTAACTAAAATTTAAATAAATTTTCTTATTTGAATCATTCCACTAAAAAAATATTTTTTTTTTAATTTTATTTTTTGCTTTAACTGTTAAATGTTTTTTTAATTTAATAATTTCAATACCTTTACAGAAATCTAAAAAATCTAAATATTTATCTCCATATAATCGATGTTTTTTTAAATTTTCTATTAAAATACAAACATAAGAAAAATTAGCTATAGTTATTTCTTTTACAGTATTTCTTGATTTAGATAAACTACCAAAACCTAAAATTTTAATTATAGCTTGCAAAAGTAATAAACTTTTAGAATGTTGACCTATACTAATTATAGATAGCTATAACATCACGAGTTAAATAAAAGAAAAAAGAACCGTCAGTATTTATAAAACCAGCCAGTCAATAATAATTTAAATTAGAAAAATTAGGCTTATAATTAGGTAATGTAATAGCTTGTGCATCAGGAAAAGCTTCCTTAATAGTTTTTGTTAATCCTTTAGGAAATGCAGCTTTAATATTAACTAATTGAAAAAAACCTTCTTTAGTTAAATGAATTTTACTTTCAAATAAATTAAGCATTTTACATCACATTATAAAATTAACTAATCTATACGTCATTAATGGATAAGACAAAAAATGATTTTTAACAAGCAAACAATTTTTTAGGCCTTGTATTCTATATTCGTACATTTTATTTTTATTATCTGTAATAATAGAACCAATGCCTTTAAAAAATTTATCTATTTTTAACATTAATTTATAATTAGGTGGATTAATAGATGCAATTAAAGAAAATCCAGGTTTTAATTCCAAACCTATTTTTAATTTTTTATTTGGAACTAAGCTAAATTAAAATGAACTGTCGCCATCACTAAATCCCGAAACATATCAAGGATTAAGAATATCATTTTCAGATATTCTTTGTTCAAGTTCACAAAAATCTTTATTCTGTTTATTTACATTAGTGATAATAGTTGTATAATTTAATAAAGGAAGGAGATAAATCAAAATAAAAAGGAATAAATTGAAAAGTTAGAAATAAGTAATAAAATTCAAATAAATAAGTTATAATATTTAATAAAATAAATTTTATTTTTATACTACATATTAAAAACAATAAATTTATTTTTTTTTTTCGGAATATAATTAAAAAAAATTATTAAATTAAAAATTTTAAAATCTTAAACTTTCATTTAAATAAAAATTTTTATTGTTATAAAAATGCTGGACTATGTCTTTATTTTTAAAAATTAAAATATTTAGCGTATAGTCTCTGAGGTTAAATTTTACCTGCGAATTAACTACTTTTTTTTTAATAATTTTTATTAAAATATTTAAATTAACCCTTGGCCTAATTGAATAATAGCTGAAGGGGAGGGCCAAATATTTTAATTCTTTTATTTAATATTAAATAATATTTCTTTATTTATTAAATAAAATAAATTAAATTTTCTAATAAAAAAAAAATTAATATAATTTTAAGATTAAATATTATCTATATATTTATTCAGTTTTTTTCGCTTATATTTAAATGCTAGTAATCTATTAGATTATTGGACTATTTATTATAATCATTAGAATAATATTTTTTCTATTTAAAATGAAACCTAATATACCTATTAAAAATAATAGTAATGATAAATTCATTGTATAAAGAATATATATATTTATTTTCTTTTAAGAACCTGTAATAATCAAATATATTAAATAAATATATTATAAAAAAATAAATAAAAAAAAGTGGGGGTTAAAAAAAAATTAAAAGATTTTTTTTAATAGATGTTTTTTTGATCTTTTAATTATATTAAATAATTATAGGTTTTTATTTTATAAATTTTATTATTTCAATGAATATTAAATATTAAAAAAAAAAGATAGTAAATAAAAAAAAGAAGATGATAAATTTTTATAATTAAATTTTATAATTATAAATTTTAATTAATTATAAACCAAAACCACCTCAAACATAAATAGCAATAAATAATATTAACCAAACTACATCCACAAAATGTCAATAATAAATTCCAGCTTCAAAACCTTGATGATGTGTATTAGTTAAATGATAAATAATAATTCTAACAAAACCTACTGTAATAAATATTGTACCTACTATAACATGTACAAAATTTGTTATCATAAGGGAATTTATCCTTATTTCAATAACTCACGTTATTGTTCAGACTATGTCATCAACTTTAATTAGTATGTAAAAGTTGTAGGGTTTTCGTGTCAGGTTAATTTTAATAAAAAAAAAGTATTTACCTATTAGTCGTTGAACGTTCTCATATTACTTTTTTTTTAATATAAGCTTCGCTTCAAATTGTCTTCAATATAAATATATAAAGAATTTTTTGAAATTTACCCTATTTACTATCAATTTACTTTTATTCTTAAATAATCCTTATCGATTTATTAATACTAAATGAAGAATATGTTTAAACACTATTAATAAATAATTAATAATTAAATTTAAATAAAAATTTTCATTTAATTTAATTTAAATTAAATGAAAATTTTTTATATATTTTACCTTTAACGATACAATCTTTTATTTTAGATCTACTTATATTTAAAGATAAAGAACATTTAGATATACTATCAAAATATAATTCATTACCTAAATTATCTATAACTTTTAATTTAATAGAATCTGATACTCATTTATTTGTACCAGAATAAAGTCTTATTCCATTTTTAATTTCATAAGGAGCTGACATAGAAAATACATCTTTTATTTCTGTTTCTAAATTTTCAATTTTAACTTCATTATTTTTAATAGTATTAGTAGAAAATCTATAATTATTCATACGTGATTTAATTTTATAAATTAAAGTTTTATCATTAGGTAATAATTTATATCCAAAATAATATAAATTGATTATTATAGATCAATCCTTAAAATCTAATAATTTTTTTGTATAAAATTTAAATAAATCTGAATTATTATATTTATCTACAAATTTTTTTAATGTATTAATTTTATTTAATTCCAGAACAATTGTAGAACTTTCATTTAATCCTCGGTATTTTCTTGTTTTAATATTTAATGATCCAGAATCCAAAAATTCTTATATTTTTTGTAATAATTTTATTTCTTTAATATGATTTTCAAATTTTAAACGGGGCATTAAATTCGAAGTAGAAAAAGATGCAACTCCTTCTATAAAACCTAATAATCAAGCGTCTGTAAATTTTAAAGTATTTGGAAGTTTATAATCTTTGTTTAAAATTTTTTTTTACACTCTATCATTTTATTTTTACCTTCTAATGTAAGATGTTTTTTATTATTTAACAAATTAATTGCTTCTTCAAATATTTTAAATTGTGAATATTTTGAACTATTTAATTGTACATAATTAAAAATAGGTACTATAATATTTATTAAAGAAAAAACATCATTTACATAAAAATTGCATCTATGATTAGATTCAGAAACAGAAATATTACCGCATTGTAATTTTTCTTTAATTAATTTTAATACATTTAAATCATCTATATGTAATCCTATTTGATAAGTTAAAGTTACAATAGAATAATTAGAAATATTATCTAAGTTTTTATCTAAATCTGTAAAATTTTCATTACGTAAAGTAATAGAAAATTTACCTTCACTGTCTGTAAAACCTGATAATCAATCTAGAAAATTTTTATCTAGATTATAAAATTCTCTATTTTTATTTAATAAAATTAATGTATTTTGTTTTATAGGTAAAATAATAAAAATGTTTATTATTACTATTATTATTATTATTATTATTTATTAAAATTCTATCCTTTTTAAGAGAATAAAAGTTAATTGAAAGGGGCACGATGTACCCATGTAGACCTGTTGCGCAGAAAAAAGCTGAACCAAAGACACTATCAGCTATAGTAATTGAAGCTTGAGTATATTCAAAAGCTTGTAAGCCTGTAAATATAAGAGCTAAAAAAATAGTTAATAATGTACCTAAAATAGCTGCGGCTCTCTTAGAAGCTAATAAAGCATGATGACCATATGTAATTGTTGCCAATTCTCCAGTTATATAATATTTTTAAAATTTCTGAATTATGTAACTCTTGTACTTTATAAAAATAACTTATATTTTTCAAAATATAAACTAAAAATTAGTTTATTTAATGTTTTTAATATTTAAAACACAATTTATATTGAAAATAAATTATAAAGCCTTTGAAATAAAAAAAATTTTTTTTTTATTCGAGAAATCGACTGTACATTAAATTTCATTTTTAGAAACCCATCAGTGAACCAGTCTGTAGCAATTTTTAATTCAAGTTAAATTACTGACGGTCTTAGAATCAGATACTTCTTTTAACCGTTTTCACTAATGTCGCCAAATTTAAAGAATAACAAATTTATTCCAAAACTAAAAATTAAATTCTTTAAATAAAAAAAAAATTATTAAAAAAATTAATATACTTAATTTTTTTAAATAAAAGTAAAAAAATAAACAAAAAGAAACTTAAGTTAAAATATTTAATAATGTAGATTATATAAAATATTTTTTAAATATATAAAAAAGTTTACATAATCTACATTTCTAAAACTTTAGTTAAATTTTATTCTGTATATTAAAATTTAGTTCTCAAATTTTATGTAAACTTTTATTTTTTTTTGCCTTTTAAAAATTATTTTTGGCAAAGCAATTTAATATATAATTTTTAATATATTTTTCTTTTGTTTACTTTTAAAAAAAACTTTTAGGACTATGTAATTATTTATTTTATTTTTTATATTGAATATATTTTATAGTACATACTAGGATGAATATAAGGTTTAACTATTTTAATTAAGTTTTTAAAACTAGATTTTGGAATATAAATATTATATTGATTTACTACAGATACTTTATGGATAGATGATTCAAGATTGTAATTATTTTTTATTAAAGTAGATAAATATTGAACTTCTTTGAGTGTAAACGAATTAGTACAAAATTTTAATCCTTTATTTTTAAAAAGTGTACCATCATCCATTATTCAAATAGCTAAAGCCATTGGACTTAAATATTGATCTATTATTTTAGGAATTATTTTACGTCCCAAAGGTTTAGGATAAAATTCATCATGTATTCAGTTGAAAGAACTATAAGTAAAAGTTCTAAATCTAAAAATATAACGTAACTCACCATTTATTCCATGTCTAGTTTGAATTAATGGAATTTCTTTTTTACAATAACCCAAAGAACTTATAGTTTTATGTAACCATAATAAATATTCTCCATGGGTTTTTTCTTGATAAAAAGCAAAACGTGAACCTTTACCATCTCTTTCCATAGTTCCATCTCCCAATAAAGAGCCAATTAAAATTGAAAGTATATTAATATTATGTGGACCTATTCTTTTAATAGATAGAACTTTGGGTGTACTAAAAGGCAATATATTACTTATTAAAATAAAATCGGATAAATTACATTTCAGGCAAACACCTGAAGATAATAATAATAAAGTATTAAGTAAAGGAATAGCAAAAGGATTTAAGGGTTCAATTCCTAAAGGAGGTCATTGTCCTCCAATTTCTATTGCAGGTGATAAACTAGAATGAAAAAAGGCCCAAAATATTGAAAGAAAAGCAAATGCTTCACTAACAATAAAAAGAACAATCCCATAAACAAGTCCAACTACTACTTCTTTTGTATGGTCACCAAGTAAGGTCTAATTATTACATATTAATTTAAAAAAAGATTCTATAAGTTACTTACTAAATCTTAAAAATTTTTATTTTTTCTACTCAAAAATAAGAAAATAAAAACTAATTTATATAATATGTAAATTGGACTATTTTTTAAAATTTACGTTAATTGTGTTCTATTAGAGTTTTATAAACTAAGCCTAATTATTTAAAAAAGGTAGAATTAAATAATATAAAAATAAAGTTTAATTTTATATTTAAAATTTTTAATAGTTAGTATTCAATGCTGTAAAACTATAAATAAAACTTTTTTATTTTAACGGTTTTTTTTGACATATAGTCAATAGTACTAAGGTAATATTTATATTATATTCTATCTAACTTCTTAAAAAAATATTATAAATTTTGTATTATCTTAAATTATTAATATGAAAAATAAGATAAAGAAGGAAAAAAAAGAGTGCAAAAAATAAGATTACAGAGAATAAAAAGATAATGAAATATTATAATAACCTGCTAATTGTTCTTTTTAATTTAAAAGTTTTGACTTTTATTGATAAAAATTTGAATCTTTAGGATAAAAGTATTTTAAATTTAAGAAGTTTCTAGCATACAGTCAAATTTATTGAGGCCACCTAATTACATTTTTAATAACATTTATTTAAAAAACCAATGGGAAAAAAATATTTTCTAAAAAACAAACAGTTATAATAATAAATACAATATATCCTTAATTAAGTATTAATAATGACAGATTTAGACTTTGTATAAAAAATAAAAAAAAAGTTTGGTTTTGCCTACTTACGCACGGAGCAAAAAAATTATAAATTTAAACCTTATATTAATCTTTTAGTATTCATATTTGATTTAATTGATTTTATTTTAATTATACCTGCTTCGGTTAGATGTTCTTTATTTTTTAACCATATGATAAACTGATACCCAATCTTTAAATTCAAGTTGTTTAATTCCCAATAAAGGATATTTATTAAAATAATTAGTAAGTATTTCTTTTTTTTTTAATGCAGATATTTCTACAGATAAAACATCAATAGATTTTTCTTTTGATAGTCAAGTAGGATATCTTTTTATGGTTAATAAATTACAAGATAAAAAATTAGCTATTTTTTCCATAATAGTCATCATTGAAGAAGCTGTAGGTCTATCAAAAGATCGCTAATCTAATTTAAATACTAAAGTCACACTAGAACTTCTAGATCTTTTTCTAGTAGGCGAGTTAGGTTTAAATTCATTTATTTTTATACTAAATTGACCATCTGCTTCTGTAAACCCTATAAACCAACTATTATTATTAATTTTAGAGTTATCTAAGATGCTTTCTTTAAAATTTAAAGCATACTTAGTATTCATAAATTGAATTAATTTTTTAAAAGTAATATTTTTAGGTGTTCTAAGTTTATTTTTTAAGATATGTATCAGTTTTTTAATACCTTCAATATCTTCAATAATATAACGACTAGTATTTTCCCCTTTATTTTCAAACCGTCCAATACCACCCAATTCTAATTGAATATGTTTTTATAATTCTATTTCGTTTCGATGAAAAGTAAATACAAAACGAGGATTCAATATTCTATTTAAAGTTGTTTTTCCAATAACAGGTAAATTAATAGAACCATCTCCATCAAACAAACCTGTTAAATAAAAACCGAATTCTTCATTAGAATAAATTTTTGATATTTTACTATTAATAATAGATATTTTATCATAATTGCTTTTTTTGAAACAGTTTTGAATAGGTTTGAATAACAGAAAATTAAAAATATTCAGAATATTTGATAAATTGAAGTACTAAAACTTATCTTTAATTATTGCCATATTTCTGTTCTTTAGTTTTTTAAATAAGTCTTTATTAAAACATGCTCGGATCGTAGCTTCTGTAATAACATCTCTTAGTCATAAAGCCATACCAAAAGTTGTAATAATAAAACCTAAAGTTAATATGTATCCACCTAAAAAATAACCATGAAAATAACTAACAGCTCCAGTAGTAATAGTCAAAAGTGAAAATCCTACTAAAATCGGTCAAGGAGAAGGTGTAACAAGATGAAAAGGAAAAAATTGAAATTGAGTTAAAATATTAGAACTTTTCATTTTTTAAAAATAAAAAAAATTTTTTTTATAGTGTTTTTGATACCAAAGTACAGAACAATATTATTACTTCTATTTCAATTTCCGATCATATGGGTAATTTAAAATTTTATAAGCTAAATATTATATACTATAAAATTTTAAATTAGAAAACAGTAACTGTTCAAAATATAAACATATATATGTTTAAGTTTGGTTGCTTAAAAAAAGTAAGTGTTTAAAACTATACTTCTCTTTTAAAAAAAAATATTTAAAAAACAAAAAAAAAATTAAAATTTTAATTTTTTTTTATATTTATAAATTAAAAATTTTAAAATTTATTACTTAATAAATTTGTATATTTTTTTTTTACTCTTAAATTTTTTTAAAATTTTCTATTTTATTATTAGTTTTGATTAAATTCTTATTTTAAATTAAAAAAATTTTTTTTAGATTTTTTTTTTATTATAAAGATAAAAAAAATTAAGATACAAAACTAAGGAAAATCTTTAATTTATGAACCAAATGAAACTAAAATTTTATCCTTTTTTTATAATTTAATAATTTTTAAATGGTGATGGTGAACTATAAATTTAATATACCCCCCGGGGTTAATACTTTTTTATTATTATCAAATATATTTTTTTTATATTTTTATAATTTATAAGAATAGGATTTTAACTTTTTTCTTAAGTTAATAATTAATTCAATTATTTTAGCAATTCTATAATTAATTCTTTTAATTATTATATTTTATTTGTTTAATTTTTTTCTTAATTTAATTAGCCTTTGAATATTTTAATAACCTCCATTTTTTTTTTTACATAAACGAAATATTTAATTATTTAAATTAATATTTTTTTATTTAATTTATATCACCTGTGACACAACTTGAAATATAAAACCATCCTTGAGTAAGGTGAACCGACGTTGTTTGTAAATCGCCAAACTCCGGGAAAAGCCTAAAGCTTTGCTTGCTAAACATTTTGGATAAAAGTCCAACGGTGCGGCCTTTAGTAATTGGAAGGGTATAGCAAGAACAGCTAAGATTATCGAAAGAACAATGGCCTACCGCGGATCTAAAACACCTCTTTATAATGTGTAAAAGAGCAGAGAGTAGACGGTGATTCCTTTTTTTTCTTGTCTGTATTCTTAAAAAAAAGATAAGGTGTACTCCAATAGCCTAGGAAACTAGGCGTTATAAGTCCAACTCGGCCTAAGTAATTGAAAACCCTAGTGTATATCCGGATATACACAATGTGATCAACTTTATATTCCAAAAGGACTCGAAATGTTAAGCTAAGATAAGACAATCATAAGGGTGACACTTTTACTATCTCTATATCTTCTCTAAGTAAAATTTCTTGACCCATTTGTCTATATCTTTTGAGTCGGTATTTCGTAACTTAACATTTCCTTGAATCTTTGACCTAATAAAACAGAAAAATTTTTAATACTACTTTTACTTTTTTTAGAATAGAGTTTACTTGATTAACTCTGTTTTAAATTAGTGTTTACCAGGAAATTTTTAGTTTTATGACTTTTTAATGAACACGATGAATTCATATTACTATATTTATTATATATATTAAATTTCTTTTTTTTTTTTTACTTTTTTCATAGAGAATTTACTTATTCTTTTTTCTATTATTTTAATGTAAATTTTTTTAAAAATTTTTTATATTTTTAGTATATTTTATAATTATAATACTCAATAATTCTTATTTAAATTTTTAATTTATAAGTTAAAAGTGTATATAAATATTTGCTTTATGCAATTACAATAAAACAAAATTTAAATTTTTTATAAATTTTATTTTTTGTTCAATTTTTCTTAGTAATAATTTTTATTTATTTTACCTCATGTAACACTATTAAAAGATTTTAATACATCTATTAAGAGTTTTATATTTTTTTAATTCCTTTTTTCTAATTTAATCTTTACATTAAATTTTTATTTTAATTCCTTTATTTTTCATTGTTCTTTTTATTGATAAAAAAAAAAATATAAATTTAATATATTAATTTCTTTATATTTTTTTAATTAATTTTTATCTAAATTAATAGTTAACATTTATATAATATATTTATTTATTATTTATTAAACTTAATATCATGCGGGGAAATAACACAATATGTAGGTTATTAGATATTTTAGGAATGTTAACTAGCGTAAATAATATAATTCCCGAAGAATTTTTTTTTAAATTCGTATTATTTAGCCTATATATATATCTTAGTCTTTTAGTTAAAGACAAAACTTTAAATATTTTTCCCAATTATGAATAATAAAATTAAAAAAATGTTATTATATTTTAATAATAATAAAATTAATAATTACCAAATTAATCAGAAAAAACTTAGTAATTTTTTTTTAAATATTAAGTCAAATAACTTTAATAAAATTAATAATAACAATTTTAAAAAATCAAATTATTTTAATTCTATTAAAAATAATAAAGAATTAATTAAAGTTTATAATATTTCTGATAAATTAAATAAACCTTTAATTAATAAACATAATTCTAATATCTCCATTTCTAATTTAATAAATATTTATAAAAAAGCTTTACAAAATTTAAATAAATCTATAATTTCTTATATTAAAAATAAACCTTTAAGTTCTATTTTCTTCAATAATAATAAATTAAATTTTACTAATAAACATAATCAACTTAATTTAAATTATAATTTAAATAATGATAATAAGATTAGTTTAAACAAAGATTCTTTAATATCATTTATAAATAAATTAAAAAAAAATTATAAAATTAGAAATAGACTAAATAAATTCGATTCTAAATTTAATTCTATTAATAAAAAAAATAGTTATCAACAAAATATTAGAAACTATATTAAATCTAAAACTATTTTTAACTCTAAAATTGCTAAAACTTTAGCTACAAGTAATAATTATAAATTTACTAACTATATTCAAATTAATACCTTAATTAAAAATATTATTTATGAATTCTTATACAGAGCTTTTTTTTCTATGAATTGTATTATTAGCAAACCTATTTATATTTTTACTTATGATAAAATTATTATACAATTTTTTTATTTATTTATTAAAAAAGAAAATTTTAATAACTCTAAATCTTTACTTCTAAATAATAATTATAATTTGAATAACATTTGTAAGGTTTTAACCCGATTCTTTAATAAACCTATTGAATTAGATTTAATTAGAATTTATTATCCATATTTTAATACTAACATACTAGTTAATTTACTTAGCGTTTTTATTAATAAAATTCATTTAAGAAAAATTGTTAATAAGTTTATTACTAAAATTATTAAAAATCAATCTTCTAATATATTTTATACTAATAGAAATAAGTTATTAACTGATATCTCTGGTATTAGAATTAAAGTTGCAGGTAGATTATTGACTCAAAGAATTATCCCGAGAAAAACTATTAAAGTTATTAGTAAAGGTGCACTAGCTAGAAACAAAGCTTTATTTTTAGAAACTGCTAGATTCACTAACAAAAATAAAAGAGGCGCATTTAGTATTACTATCTCTATCGGTCATAAATTAATTAATTCTTAATTTTTCTTTAGTTTTTTTTTATTTCTTAATTTCACAATTTTAATTTATATTTAATTAGAACCACATATAAATTTTAATAATTATTTTTTTTAATTAACCCCCCATTCTTTATAAAAATTTTAATTTTTAATTAATTTTTTTGTAATTTTTATTTTCTTTAATTTAAAAATTTCCTCCCTATATTATTTAACAATTATTATTTTTAATCTTTATTTTTCTAAATTTTATTTTTTTAAGTAATTAACTTAGACTTTTACTTTTTAATTTTTATTGTTAATTATAATTATTAATTTTCACAGGGAATAAAATTAATCTTTTTCTATTATTTTCATGTATTTTTTTATATTTTCTTTATAATGTTTTTTTATAAATTTTAAATTTATAATTAATTTTATTAATTATAAGTGTAACTAAAATATTTATTTTTAATTTATTCTTGATAAATATAGTTCACCAAAGTGAACTCGGAATTATATTAATATTCACCTAATATTGTAACTGGAAATTTAAAAAAGATGAACACAGTGAACTCATCTATTAAAAATTTAATAAATATTTATAAAAAAGGTTTAATTAATTTAAATAAATCTTTAATATCACATATTAATACTAATCCTTTAACTTCTATATTTATTAATCAAAACAAATTAAATTTAATCAGTAGTTTTTATAAAAATAATCAAGTTATTTTAAATAATAAAACTAGTAATTCTATTAATTTATTATTAAATAAAAAAGATATAAATTCAATTAATGAAAATAATAAAGTCATAAATCATACTAATAAAGATAAATTATCTGTTCTTATTAATAAATTAAAAATAAATAATAAAAGTAATAATAGAATAGATATTTTAAATTCTAATTTTAATTCTTTAAATCTTAATAAAAAAATTAAATTAAATAATTTAAATAATATTAGAAATTATATTAAATCTAAAACTACTTTTAATTCGAAAATTGCTAATATTTTAGCTATTAGTAATAATTATAAATTTATAAAATATAATCATATTAATACTAATATTAAAAATAATATTTATGAATTCTTATACAGAGCTTTCTTTTCTATGAATTGTATTATTAGTAAACCTATTTTCATTTTAACTCATGATAAAATTATTTTACAACTTTTTTATTTATTTATTAAAAAAGAAAATAGTAATCTTAATAAATCTAAATCTTTATTATTAAATAATAATAATTTGAATAATATTTGTAAGGTTTTAACTCGATTCTTTAATAAACCTATTGAATTGGATTTAATTAGAATTTATTATCCATATTTTAATTCTAACATATTAGTTAATTTTCTTAGTATCTTTATTAATAAAATTCATTTAAGAAAAATTATTAATAAATTTATTACTAAAATTATTAAAAATAAAACTTCTAATAAGTTTTATAGTAACAGAAATAAGTTATTAACTGATATCTCCGGTATTAATATCAAAGTTGCAGGTAGATTATTGACTCAAAGAATTGTACCTAGAAAAACTATTAAAATTATTAGTAGAGGTGCTCTAGCTAGAAATAAAGCTTTATTCTTAGAAACCGCCAGATTTACTAATAAAAATAAAAGAGGTGCTTTTAGCATCACTATCTCTATCGGACATAAATTAGTTAATTCTTAATTTTATTTTTTAGTTTTTTATATTTTGTTAATTACACAATTATAATTTATATTAAATTAGAACCACATAATATTTTAATAATTTTTTAAATTAATTAACCCCCCATTTTTATATTATATTTAATTTAATTTTTTCTATAAGTATTACAAAATAAATTATTCAATTTTATTTTAATATTTTTTATACTATTAAAAGATTTTTGATACATCTATTAAAAGTTTTATCTTTTTTAATTATTTGATTTTGCATTATTATATGTTTTATTAAAAAAAACTATATTTAATTTTAGAATAAATTATAATTATAAATAATAAAGTTGTTATCAATACTTTGATTACCCTGTTAACAACTTATATTAGTTAATTATTTTATTTAACTTTTATATTTATATATAAATTCTTAGTAGGATAATTTCTTTTTTCTTTTTTAGAATAAATATACTAATATTTTATATATTTTTACTTTTTTTTTTATTTTAATAGATAACATTTAGATAATAATTATTATTATTTATATTTTTTATCTAACTTAATATCAATTGGGTAAATAACACTTATGTAGATTATTTGATATTAAGGAATGTTAACTAGCGTAATTAATAATTCTCCCCAAGTTATTATAATTTTTATTTTATAATTTGTATTAATTAGCCTTTGTAAATATCTTAGTCTTCCAGTTAAAGACAAAAAAAAAATTAAACAATATAAAATGAAAAATAATAAATTTTTTTATAAAATTTCGGATAGTATTATTACTAAAGAAATTATAGATCATGCAGTTAAACTTTTTTTTACACAACATTTAAAAGATTATTCTGATCTTACATATTTTAAAACACAGCTAAAAATTTCAAATAAAAAAGATGAAGTTATAACTCTTACTTCTGAACAAACTCATAATAATTCTTCTAAAGATTTAATTAATTTAATTAACTCATTTTATAAATCTATAGAAAATATAGAAAAATTTTTAAATAAAAAAATTGAAGGAGAATTTTTAATTATTACTTATCAAAAAATTGATTCTCGTATAATATTTGAATCTAGTTTTAATTTTAATAACCCTGATAAATTAGATAAATTATTAAATAATATTAAGATAGAAACTACAGAATTAGAAATAGATAAAACTTATTATTATATTTTTGAAACCTTACCTATTTTAATTAATAAAGAATATTTTTCCAAAATATTTAAAATTTTTTTAAAAAAATTTTTATCTCTTTTACCTAATAATATATATATCGAAACACAATTAGGTGTTATATTAGATAAAAAAAATAAAATTATTTCTTATGTACAAATAAATAAAAATAATGAATTTAATGAATTATTAGATGTTTTATGACTTTTTATGGAAAAATTTTTGAAAACTGATAATAGTTCTAATTTAACTGCAATAATTGTTGCATTTAAAATTCCTAAAGATTTTAATGAAAAAGAAAATAAAAAATCAAAATTTACAAGACCAGAAGAAACTAAAATTGATAATTTCAATATTTGTTCTAAATTGAAAAAAATTTTTAAAGGTTGACCAATACCAGTTTTTCCAATTTTCTTTGATCTTGATAAGTGAATAACTAGTAAAGATAATGATATTGATATTAATTAATTATATTTTTATTTCATAATTTTATTTTTATTAAAAATTATTATTTTTGTAATTTTTATATTTTACCTTTAGTTTTACAAATTTCAATCTTTGTTTAGAACTTTTTTTGGTTTAATAATTTTTACGTTTAATATTTTTATATTCTTTTTAAATTAACCTCTGAATATTTTAATTAACCCCATTTTTTTGTATATAAATATATTTTTTTATTTAGTTACACATATTACAACTTTTGTTTAAATAATTTTTTCTGTTGTATAATATATTGTACGTTTTTGTAATAGTACTTTAACTTTTAAGTTAATTATTTTTATATTTAACTTTTTTTTTATATCTAAAAAAATTTTTTTTAACCCCTTTTTATTTCCTTGATTATAAATTTTTACGTTTAAGAAAACGTACTTCAAACTTTTTTCTGTTGTTTATTATTTTTACATTTAATTTTACGTACTTTAATAATTTATTTAATAAATTTTTATTTATTTCACACAATAATTGAATAATTATACATTTTATTGCTTTCACATAATAATTTATATATTTTATTTTTTATTACTAATTTTTTATCCTAACAAGACAAGAAAAGTTATCACTGTTATAAAAATTTTTCGTACCACTAATAAAATAGAATAAAATGGTACGAAGTGGTACGAAAATTATCTTAAATATTTTCGTACCACTAAGGATATACAGAATAAAATGGTACGAAGTGGTACGAAAATGGGTATCAATAATAATTTTATATTTATATATAAATATAATTATAAAATTTAATTAAATTTTTACCTTTATTTTACTTATTTTATATTTTAATTAAATTTTAATTAGAAAATTTTTGTTTTATATCTCTTTTTTTATAAAAATTTTATTATATTTTTAAAATTATTTATATAATTTAAATAAATATTATAATAATTAATAGTCAATATTTTTATAAATATTTTTGATATTTATTTATCTTTGTGTCATAATAAAGATAATATTTACGTAAATTATTAGACATAAGAAATATTAATTAGTTAAATAATAGTAACTTTACTGATATTAGTTTTTTAATTATTATTTTTAGTTTATATAAATTTTACATTATAATAAAAAATTTACGTATTAGTATAGAATTTTGAGAAAAATAAATAAACTGAAACGTACTGTAATAGACTGAAACAGTACTTTATTTCCATTTCAGGAAAAATACAGAATAAAATGAAACCGCTGAAACGGAAATTAAAAAAAATTTTTTTAATTTAGTAAAATATATATTAATTATATATATTTATTTAAAACAAACTTCTAACTTTGGAATCTTCAAAACTTTAAAGTTAAAGTTTTATTACTTAATTAATAATTATCTTTATTTTTGGTTCATAGTTAATTCTAAAGAAAATCGTTAATTATGAATCAAAATATTTCTTTTATGAACTTGTAATTTATTTTGGTTCATCACGTAAAACTGAAGAAAATCTTTATTTTATGAACCTAATGAACCATAATTTTTATTACTTTTTATAATTTTTTATTTTTAATTTATTTATATTTTTTAAATATTTAAAAATGTTTTAAAATAAATATTTATCATACTCCTCTAAAAATCTAATTATTATAATTATATTACAAATATTTATAATATATATATTAGAACATATAATAATATATAAAATATAACACTTTAACACCAAGTAATTGTAATACTTGGTGTTAATAGGGTGTTAAAACATAACTTTGTAACACTTTATAACATCACTGTAACATCAGGTATTACAGCTTAAAGAGGTTATAATGTTATAATGTTATAATTTAGAAATAACTTATATTTTTTTTATATTTTTGATTTTTAAATTTTTTATATTTTTTTTTCATATTTATTTAAGTCTTTTTTTTTTAGATATCACTAGGAAATTCTCAGTAATGGTGATATCGGTGATATCAAGTAAATTTCGGTTTCACCGGGAAATATAGCTTAAAGTGAAATCAGTGTTAGCTTTTATATAGTTTTCTTTTTTTATATTATAGTAAAATTTTATTATTAAAAATTAAATAGGGGGTTAATTAAATTATAATTAATTAATAATTAAAGTATTAAATATTTTGTTGAAGGGTAGTTATTTTGTTGAAGGGTGGGCGAAGGATAAAGTATATTATCCTTCAACAGGGAATTATGGTTAATATAACAAAAAGGTGAAAGATGCGAAGGGTATTAGCTATTTGTAAATTATAAAATTTTTTATTTTTAAAATTTTTAATATTAAAAAAGGAGAATATTATTTTTTTTTATAATTTAATAATTTTATATATTTTATTTTATTTTTTCAAGTTTTATATTAATTAAAATTTAACATCTTTAATATAAAACTATTCTTAATAAAATTTTATTAGAATTTTAATATTATATTAATCTTCATTAAATTTAGATTTAATTTTAATAAAAATTTTTTTTACAAAAATTTAACATATTTTCAAAATTTTTATTTTATTATATATTCAAAAAAAGATTTATTAAGAGATATTCCTTGTATTATAAAACCTATTTTTATTTTTCTTTTAATAAAATTTCATTTTTGTTGTTTTAATAAATCTGAAAATAATATATTAAATTGTTTTATATTAATTATATTTACGGAGTAAATATTTGCTCATTTACAATAAGTACCATATAAACTTTCAAATTTACTGTCATTATTTCCAATTCTAACAAAAGAATTTTCATCCTGTATCAGACAATCTTTTACAAAATCTTGTAATGGATTTATATAGATTGAATCTGAACTTATCATTTCAGTTATTTTATGTCCTCTTAAGTTTAATATTTCTAAATCTTCTTCAGGACATTTTAATATTCAATTTAAAAATCCACATAAATAGGGAACTAAAGTACCTTCTGCTTTATTTTCAGATAATGCTAAAAATAAATCATCTTCTAATTTTGAAGGAATATTATCAACTGGAAAATAAATCATTCTTCTAGTTAAACCTGTTGTAGCATTTTTAATATCTCATAAATAATTTGAAGTAATAATCATAAAACAATTAGGTTTAAACATAAAGGATAGTTTAAATTTTTCTTCCGCTTCTATATAATCTTGAGTTATAATATTTTTAATAGAACTTGGTTCTTCTCCTCTATAATGAGGTATATCATTAAGAATTAATAATTTTTTATTTAATATAGATATTACACCAAATTTAGAGTTTATTCTAGATAAAGAAGTAGAAATTGCACCTTTTTTAGTTAATAAATATATTAATATTTCAACAAAAGTTGATTTACCTGTTCCACCCACTCCGTATAGGTATAAAGCTTTTTGTTTTCTTAAATTATTAGTAAATATAAAATATAAACAAGCTCTTAATATTTTTAATTTCATAGGATCATTATTAGTAATAGAATTTAAAAAATATTTGAATTTAGTATTTTCAATAGAATCTTCTTTACAATAATTTAAAGGTATAATATGAGTATTATAATTATTTGGAGAATGAGGTAATAATTCAAGTGTTTTAGTATTTAACACACCATTTATAAATGGAAGTAAGTGTCCGTTTTCATTCGCATTTTCAATAGCGTTAACCATTGAAAATTCATCTTGTTGTTGTTCAATTTCCCATAAAATATCTTCTAATTTATCTTTAACTTTAAAATTTTTAAAATCATTTGGATAATTAGTTTTTAAAAAACTAATAAATAATCTAGCAAATTGTCTATCCGTTATAATAGATCAAAAATTATTTTTATATAAATATAAATAATTATAAGTTGCACAATATTTAATATTAGAATGACTAATTAAAAATTTTTCTACTAAATTATAAAGAATAGGAAATTTATTATTATTATTATTATTATTATTATTAACCACTTTAATATTGTTACTATCAGAATTTACAGTTAATAAATTTGAAGAATTGTGAAAATTTTTATTTTGTTGTTTTAAGTAAATGTACTTGAAATTGTATTTATCATAAAAATATGAACCTTTTTTAATTTGTTTTAAATAAATATGTGTATATATATAATTTTTCATTGATTGTTTAAAATTTTAGGGACAAAATAAGAGGGAGAATTTATATTAAAATGATATACTTCCTCTGAAAAATATATCAAGTTTAAACCTCTATCAGATTTCTACTGATATTTCTAAATAATCTTATTTATTGTTTTTTATTAAAACTAAGAGGTTTCTAAATATTATTAAAATAGAACTAATATTTTATTAATTGAAAGATAAATACTTATTATACTAAATTTTTATTACATTAAATATTTAAAGTATTAAAAAATAAATTTTTAATTTTTAAATTAAATCAAATTTTTTATTTTAAACTCTTATATAAAAAAACATATACTAGTTACGGAGAATTAATATATTATTAAAATAGACATTATAAATAAAGATAAAATTATTTTTGTATTATATTTAAATATAATTTTAAAATTTTTTATAATTTACATTTATAAATAAAAATAAAACAAAAACTAAGTAGGGGGTTAATTAAATATTTATTGTTTATTATTATTATTATTAATAATATTAGTTTTATTATTATTGTTATTTTTATTATTTATATCTTTATTATTTTCTAAATTTTTTAAATATAAATAATTATCATAATACTGGTAAAATTCTTCAAGATCTAAAGGAGATTCAATATTTTTTTTTTAGTTCTCAACTAAAATGTTCTGTATCAGAATTAACTTTAAGTTTTAATTTGATATATTTTTCTAATACAATAAAGAATTCTCCTATATCTTTAAAGGAATCTATTTTATCTAATATTGAGTGATTAAATACAGGCTGTATACCTAAATTAAGATAATTATGATAAGAGTCAAAGACTGTATTTTTATTCATACTTTCTGCACATACAATAAAATTTGATAATCTATAATCAAGAACAGATAATAAATGTCTTCGGTTATTGGCACCCCCAGTTAGTAAAAAATTATTTAGTTTGAAACAGGCACATAAGAAAGAATAAGGTAAAACATGAAAAACAAAAATAGAGTTATTAATAATAGGTTCATTATTTAATCTTTCTTTTTTATCTAATAATAAAGATGTAAAAAATTCTTTTTTAAAGAAATTGTTTAAAGTAATAATTTGGTTAATATAGTAAGGGTTTTCTTTAGAAATAGGTAAATATGACATATGATTATTAACTAAGGTAATACTTTCTTCACCAAAAGGTATAATATCAAATATAAATAATTTTTTACATTGTAAACTTTGCAGTCTATTAACTAATGCAATATCATTTATATCATAATCAAGATTTGTACAAAATATTGAAGAAATAATATTATCCATAGGTGTACCTTTTACTATATATTTTTTATTACTAAGGGAAAAAGTTGCATAAATTTTTTGATTTAAATGTTTCATTGATTAATTAAAATTTTGACAAAAGAAGAGGCTATGTCTCTAAGAAAAGAAGAGGCAATTTTAATATGAAATGATATACTTCCTCTGTAAAATATATCAAGTATTTTACCCTCTATCAGAATTCCTCTGAAACTTCTTAATTATAAAAATAACTAATTATTCTATTTAAATTAAGAGGGTTCTATTTTTACTCTTTTAATTTATAGTTTTTAATTTAAAATTTTAATATAAATTACAAAAAAAAAATAAATTTATTTTTATTCTCTTTTAATAAATAAATTAAAAATATTCAATTAAATTAATTTTTATAAAAACAATAATATATTAGCTTAAGTATATAATAAATAATTATAATTTTTCTTAAATAGTAGTATAATTGCTTAAATAATAGTATAATTTCTTAAACAGTATTATACTAATTTTTAAAATAGTATTAATTATTAAAATTAAAATTAGTAATAATACTATTCTTATATAAAATTATATTAATAAAAAATATGTTGAATAGTTATTGAATGGTACTTGAAGGGTAATATATTTTACCATTCACCAAGTTATCCAGGTTATATTTTTATTTAGTGAAGGATTCGAAAGGTATCACTTATTTTAATATATAAATAAATTATATAAATTATAAAAAAAAATAATAAAAATCATAGATTTAAATAAAAATACTAGATATTTTTATTTAATAAATTAAATAACTTAGGGGGTTAATTAAATTAATTTAAAATTAATCATCGTTAAAAAATGAATGATTATAATCAGCACTAATAATTAATAAAACTTCAGAATTAATATCTAGTTTTTTTATTAAATTTTCTTTATTAATTTTATAAAAATAATGTATAGAATTATTAATTAAATCTATATTTTTTAATATTTCTGATTTTATAGAACTAGCAGTTATTTTTTGAAAACCTAATCCAAGATATTGTGAAGAATCTGTAACTATTTCAGTATGACAATAAATTATAATAAATTCTGTATTATCACAAAAATTATTTATTTTTAAATCAAAAGAATCAGAATCTAAAGATTCAAATGAATCTTTAGAAATATAATTTATAATATTGTTAAAATCAGTATTAATTGTATGATTTTTAATTTTAGGATTCATTATGGAGTATAAATTAAAATAAACAGAATCATTATTTATAGATATATAATCTAAAAATTTAGCTATATTTATTTCGAAATTATTATTAATAAAAATATCTTTGTATATTTGATATATACCAGATTTAATAGATCTATCAAAAATTAAAGTTGAATTTTCTTTCATATTATTTAAATGTTTATTAATAAAAAATAGGAGGGAAATTTAAAGTATCCTCTGAAATACTAAAAATGTAACAATTTAAGAGTCTTTATTAAATATAAAAAAATTTACCTTCACCTCTATTATTATTTAAACTATATAAAATTAATTTAAATAACGGTCTACAAAAATATGTAGGTTTTATTAATAAAAATAAATTAGAATTACTTAAAATTTATCTTATACTTATATACATATATATTTAATTTTATTCAAAAATATAAAAATATAATAGATTTTTTAATTTTTTATTATATAATATTATTTTTAACTAATATTTTAAATATAAAGTATTTAATTTAATTACTCAATACCATTTTTAATTAATAATATTTATACAAATTAAAATGTTTTTTTTATAATATATATATATAACTAATACCCTTCGCATCCTTCTACTATTAGTAAAATTAACCTATATCCCCTGTTGAAGGGTAATGTATTAAACCCTTCACTTACCCTTCAATAAAATACTTACCCTTCAACAAAATATTTAATACTCTAATTTTTAAATATTTTGTAAATGTTTTCCCCCTTTAGATTTATTAATTATTTATAAATATTATAATAATCTAGTTTAAAAAACTTTAACACTTTTAAACTAACTGTAATACCTAATGTTACAGTGGTGTTATAACTATTAAAGTGCTAAATATAATTTAAATAACGATTTACCTAAATTAGTAGGTTTTAATAATTAAATAAATTTAAATAATTTAAATATTTATTATTCTTATAAAAGAATACAATAAAGTATATAATAAAATTTATTTTATTTATTTATTTTTATAAATAATATTACCCCCGGGGGTATATTTATTTATAGTCCACCACCACTACCGAAGTATAAAATTAAAAACATTTAATTTAAAAATTTTAAATTTAAAAAATATATATAGAAAATTTAAAAATTACAAAATTAAACAATAATAACATCCTTTAAATTATATATTGATATTAAATTTGAAGCCTAATTAAAATTATTTATAAATTTATTAAAATTAATTAACCCATTTTAAATTTAATTAAATTAAAAGATAAAAAAAAACATCCATTAAACTATATACTTTTTTATAAAAATTAACCCCCCGGTTTTTGTTTTTTTCTAAATTTTTATTAATATTAAATCTTTTTTATATCTCACATAAATTTTAATTTAATAATAAATTTGTAAAAAAAAAAAATATGTTTTTTTAATAATAATAAAAAATTGGTTAAATTCGTCATATCATACATTTTTAAAATTTTGTTCTTATATTATCTATGACTAATAAATAAAAAATTGATTATATTTATAAATGTGTCATTATATAAAAATTTATAATAACTTTTTTTTTTGATTTAATAACTAATAGGTATAAATTTATTTTCAATTAAAATTAAAAATATAATAAAGTAGAAATAATTACGATTAATCAAAATTAAATTGATCATTTTTATTTGGAAAATAGAAATTATAATTCTTAATTATACTCGTTTTAATTAAGTAAAAATTAAAAATATAAACTAATTTAATATAATTTATTTATAAGATAAAAAAAAGTAAATAAAAATAAATAATATAAATTATTTATTTAATGTAAATACTAAAAAATATATACGGGTATTGTGAGATTCGAACTCATGAATTTTTAAGAAGTTCTTATTTTCAAAATAAGTGCCATAAACCAGACTAGACCAAATACCCCTATGATTAATTAAAATTGAAATAATGATTTCTATTCTACGAGTAATCAGAATTGAACTGATGATTACTATTTAGAAGATAGAAGTAATATCAACTATACTCGTTTAATTAATTAAATTTTAATAATAAAAAACTAAATTAATACAAATAACCAATAGAAAAATAAAGTAAATATAAATTTTATATTTAAATTGTATTTTTTAGTTAATTTTGGATATAAATTTCTAACAGGAGATAAAACTGATCAACCATTCGAAAGGTATAAACCTATAATAGTTGAAAACTGAAAATTAGGTAATTCAATCATTTCTCTAATTTGTTTAGAATAGAAATCAAAATTTATAGTTAAACCTAAATTTGTTCCAAAAACTACTATATCTTTACAATTATTTTTCTCATAATTCATTTGTTTAAGATTAAACATAGTTGCATTAAAAGCTAGTAAAATTTGATGATTTTCCATATTTTTAAAAGAAATGGGGTTAAAAAAATTATTATATAATAATTGAGTAATAGATGTGTGAATTGTATCTAATATAATATTAGGGAAAATTCCCAATATAAAAGTAGGTATTAGTAAAGATAATAATAGAAAGAATTCTCTTCTATTTATATCTTTTAGTATAGGTAAATAAGAAGAATAAGTACCAAAAGAAATACGATTAAATATAAAAATAGAATAAATAGCTGAGAAAACTATGCTTGTAGCTCCTAAAGAAGCAATAAATGGATTTCTTTGTCAAATACCAATTAAAGATAATTGTTCTCCTAAAAAATTAAGACTTAAAGGTACACCAGAATTTGCTAATATAAAAATAAAAAATAATACAGAAGATAAAGGCATATAAGTAACAAGACCTCTAAGATATGGAATTAATCGTGTATGTGTTCTATCATAAATAATTCCACCTACAATTATAAATAAAGCTGGACTTACTAAACCGTGTGCTATTGCTAATAATATCGCACCTTCAAGTCCAATTATAGTATTGGAAAATAAACCTAAAGTAACCACAGCCATGTGACAAATAGAACTATAGGCAATTAATTTTTTTGTATCTTCTTGTACAATAGTAGCTAGTGATGCGTAGATTAAAGTAATAATTGCAATAGTTTGAACAAAAGGACAAAAATAATTAGTAGCATCTGGTAGAAAATTAATTAATACTCTTAATGTTCCATAAGTTGCAAATTTTAACACTGTACCGGCCAAAATAACAGATCCAGCAAGGTTTGCATCGCTATGAGCCCTAGGTAACCACATATAAAAAGGTCATAAAGGAGTTTTAACAGCTAAAGCTATAAAAAAACAAAAAAATAAAATTTTTTGAGATTCTAAGCTAATTTCAGATAAAGAAATAATTGTAAAATCAGTAGATCCTAAATAACTATATATTAATAATATTGCTAATAACATTGGTAGACTTCCTGCAAATGTATATAAGAAAAGTAAATTTGCACTTCTAACTTTATTTTGACCTGAACCATATAAGATAATTAATAAAAAAAATATAGGTAATATACTTTCAAAAAATATATAAAATAAAATTAAATCTAGAACTACAAATAAACCTATTTGTAACGTTTCTAGTATTAAAATAGATATTAAAAAATATTTTAAATTATTTGTGATACTTGTGTGATTTGAAAGTAAAGCTATAGGTGTTATAAAAGTTGTAATTAATACAAATGATAAAGATATACCATCTACACCAATATTAAAATGGTAAAAACTTAATTTATCAAATTCATTAATAAATTGATATTCAATTGTATTTGAATCAAATTCTATTCACAATATTATTGATATTAATAAATTTATTAATGAAGTAATTAAAGCTATATTTTTTAATAAACTTTTTTTATTTTCATTTATTGAAATTAATAATAAGGATCCTATTATAGGAATAATTAACAATAATCTTAACATTTCTTTATTTTTTTTTTGAATTTTTTAAGTAATAATTTATTACCAAATAAAAACATTTTCAACTATTTTTATTTTTAAAAAATTTTTTTCATAAAAATAAACTAAAAATAAAAATTAATAAAGTTAATTTTTTTATGTTTTTTTTTATTTTAACCTTATAATAGAATTATGTATTTATAATATTTTTAATATAATTTATTAAACTAAATTTATAATTTAAATTATTAAAATTTTAATAATCCTTTTTTTTATTTAATTTATGTTATTAACCTATTTCAAAATAATTCTTATTAAGAATTATTTTTTTTTATTATAATATTAAAATTTATGTTATTAATTTTATTATTAATAACTATTTTTATAACCATTAAAAAAAATTGTTTTTTTTTATAATTTTAATTTTCTATTTTTACTATTATAAAAAAAAATAGGCCTTAAGAGGATTTGAACCCCTGTAAAGAGTATTAACAGTACTCCGCTTAAAACCACTCAGCCATAAGACCTTATTAATAAAGAATTTTTTTCTAATTTACATTTTTATTTTAATTTTAATATTTATTTAAATATTATATAGTACATTCTTATACAAATTATTTTATTTTTAAATATTATATTTCAATCAAAATTAATCTATATTTTTTTATTAATAGATTATAAAATATTTATTATCTAAAAAAAAATAAACTTTTTAATAATTATTTAACATTATTAAAAATTTATAAGAATATAGAATATTAAAATTGTTATTTTAGTTTTATTTTTTAAAAATTTTTTTTAATATTCTTTTTTTTTTTTACAAAAAATCAAAAATAATTTTTAATAAATTTTAAAATTTTTTATATATTTACAAAATTTTCTAATATAACTGTGAACAAATATTTAAACTTGGAAAATTATTTATTAGCGAACATGTTGAAATTGGTAACCAATCTCCTCTTAAGCAGGAGTGGATTTAATCCTTAAGAGTTCAAGTCTCTTTGTTCGTATTCTTGTTTCAACGATAGTGTTTTATATTAATTATTAACTCAATGTTAATAATTTAAAAGCGAAATAGTGTAAAGGTTAGCACGAGAGTCTCATGATCTGTCAGATTAGGTTCAATTCCTAATTTCGCTATGTTAATTAATAAATTTAATTTAAACTTTTTTTTAATTTTAATAATTAATAAAAAATTTCATTTATATCATAATAAATCTAAAAGTTTTAAACCTAATAATAAAATTTAAAAAAGAATCTTAGAACATCTCAAAAAAAAAATATGTAAATTATTATTAAAAATAAATCTAAGAAATTGTGATAACTTAAGTCATCTCGTCAACTCCTTTTAATTTGCTTGAAAACCAACCGTGATCAATATCATAACCCCGGGAACCTCTCGCAAATTAAAACTCGTGGGACTTGACTCGTTTTATTACATTAATTTATAAAAGTTTTTAAGATAGTTATATAGTTGTATTTAATACTATTTAAAAATTGACAATCGTACTTCAAAAATCTCTAAAATTGAAATTGATTTAAAGAATTAAATAGTAAATAAGAAACACCTTCAAATAAAAAAAAATTATTGAGTTTATATATATTCAACTTATCCTCATAGAAGAGTTATTACTAATAATAAAAATACCAAGAAATTAAGTGTTACAGTAAAATTTAATTTAGTTAAATATTATTTGATTTGTTAAAAATATACAATATTAAAAATTTAGTAAATATGAAAAATGAATGTAAATAACTAGAATTCAAAAAAAAATTTTTTTTATGGAATACTCAAATAATTATAGATATTAAAAAAAAAGTTTTTAAAACATAAAGTAAATTAAAATATTATATTAGTTTATGTTACCTATAATAAAAATAAATTATTATAAATAAAAAATAGTTAATACCCTTCGAACTTTTACCTGTATAAAAATTAGGCAGAATTTACTGTTAAAGGGTTATTGATTTTATTCTTTAACTAAGATTCAACATTCTTTCAACTAAGATTTTATATTATATATTTTAAATATATAAATATATAAATATATAGAAAACATCAAAGAGCGTCATATGTGTCATTATTATTATAATTAAGATATAAATTCTATGACGCACTTTTTAATTAGTACGTCATTAGTGTGTCATAAATTAGCATAGGTGTGTCATATTTATATAAAAAATAAGTAAATAAAAAAACATTTAATCTATTATCAATCAGATCAAATGTTATTCTTCATTTTATTATCTTAAAAAATAAGAAAATTGTTAAATTTTTATTCTACTTAAGTTTTTTATTTTATTTTTTTAATTTTCCTAATTTTATATCACATAAAATTTTTTTTGGAGAAAGATAGATTCGAACTATCATATTTATATTGCTAGTATAAATGATTACCATTATCAGATTCCCCCCTTTTATTTATATTTATTTTAATTTCTTTATAAACGTTCAAAAGTTAAATTATTTTTAAGATTTTAAAATGTTTTTTTTATAAATCTATAAATACTTAATCTCTTTTTTATATAAAACTTTAATTTTACTTTTCATAATCAAACTAAATATCCTATTTAATTTAATAAAAATTTTTTTATTCTTAAATTATTATACTATTTTTTATAGTTAATATTTTAAATCATTCTTATAAATGAAAAGATGTACCCTTTTTTTTTATTTTTAAACTTCTTTTAATATTTTAATGTTTAAGTAAATTTTATTTTAATTATACTATGTAAATTAAATTTTACTTTTTATTTTATAGTTAAATTATATATAATTTCTTTTTTTTTTTGCTAATATTAAAACAAATGTAGTTAAAAAGTCTAATTTATATTAGGAAAAAAAAAATTAATTAGTTATATTAGTTAGATTTTGATTATTCTTAATTATTAGTTATTTATATTTTTTTTATCTATTAACTTTTTAACTCAAATTTTTAGTTAAATCTCTACTAATATGATAATTTAAATTTTTAATTTTAATTAAAATTTCATTAAATAATAAAATTTAAAAGTAAAATTTTTCTTTTATAAAAATTTTTAATTTTTTTTTATTTTAAATTATAAATTAAATTTTACTCTTTTTTTATAATTAAATTTAAAGTTTGTTTTCTCAATTTTTATTTTAAATTATTGAGATATATAAATTTAATTTTAAATATATCTTTTAAATAAAGAAAACACTTAAAACTAAGTTCTCTTTTGGATTTGAACCAAAATTTAATTTTTAGGAAAAAGTAGTTCTACCTTTAAACTAAGAGAACTAAAACATAATTGATTTTTAAAAAATTTTTTTTTAATTAAAAGAATAATAAAATATAACCCTCTTAATTAGAAATTAAATTCTTTTCTTTAGAATTATCTGTGCAAATCTGATGGAGGATTAAAAAAAACCATTAATTTATTTTAGAGATGTAGATTATATTTTTATACTTTTTTTTCTTAACTTAATCTCTACTCTATTTTTAAAATTTGCAAATACTAACCTTTATTTATAAGTATTTTAAAATCTAGAGTTTTAGCCCCTTTTAAGTAAATTAATTAATAATTCTTTCTTTAGGATTTTTTTTTACTTTTTATTTTTATCTTTAAAGTACTCTCTAACAAATACTTATACTGTATATATATATTTTTATTTTTTATTTTAATATTAGATTTTATTAACCCCTCAGTTTTTTCTCTATTTGTTAGTTTGCCGTTTTTGTTTATTTTTGTATTTTTTTACTAATTATAGTTTTTTTATAATTAGTATTTTTACTATACTTATTCTAATTATTATGAGTTTAGAGGGTAAGAATTAATTATAAATGCCTCTTTTATACAAAAAAATTTTTATAACAATGAATAACTTTACTAAAACTTTTTTGGTTTCATTTTCGAAACCTTATTATATTAAAAATTCTAATTCGGATTTATATAAATTAATATCTTACAAAAATTCTATTGATAATTCTGAATACCAAGATTTTTCTATTTTAACTAAAAATTTAGAATATCTTGGATTTAGAAATGTAATTATCGTTACCGTTTCTAAAAATCCTAGAATTTCTAGTATTAGAGAAGAGGAACCTATCATTTGAGGGGATACTATAACAAAAAAATATAATTGTCCCTTATAATATATTTTTTACCCCAAAAATTTTTAAAGAATTTATAATTGATCAAAATTTAATTATTAAAACTCAAACTGAAAATTCTTCACCTTGCGACGAATCTACTAGAAGAAAATTTAAAATTATAGTTCAATTTTTAAATAAAATTTAAAGTCAATTTTAAGAGTAAAATTTATTAAATATATAAATATAATTTTTACATAAAAAAAATAAGATATAAATAATTATGAAAAAGATAAATAGTATTAATAAAAATTAATTTAATATAGTAAATTATAAAAAAAAATTGGTCAAATAGTGTCATATCCGTCATAATTATTATTATTAAATTTATATTGGAGTTTATTTATGACTAAGAAAATAATAAATTAGTCATACTTACATCATAATAAAAAAACAATTTTTTTTATTTATTATAAAATTAAAACATTTATAATATCTTAAAAATTAATTATTTTTTAATTTATTATTGAAGCATAGTTAATTATTAAATATCTTTAGCCGTCACCAAGTAATTCTGCTTTAATTATAGAAAATGACAGAATATATAATCTTCGGGTGACAGGTGGGTGACGGCTATTTATGATTAGCCGTCACTTAGAAATACAGTTAAAATTTTTAAAAAGTGACGGCAGTGACGGCTAATTAATAATTTTAATATAATATTTTTATATTAAAAAAAATTTTTTATAATATGGAAGTTTGAGTATTTAACCAAAGGAGAAATTTTAAATAAATTTGAATTATCTGAAGATAACGTAGTATAATGTTTTATTTCATTTAGTCAAAATTTTTTAATAAAAGATTTAAATTTAAAAAAATGCTTTTAAATTTAAGATTAGTATAAACATTAAATTTCTTATTGTTTTTTATAAGTAAATATAAAAAGTATGTATTCTTAAAAATAAATAATAAAGTAAAGAAGATAAAAAAATATTAGTAATTAAATAATTAAAAAAATTTTTATATATTTTTTTAGAAAAATTTTCATATTAATCTCCAAGAAATTTGAGAAAGTTTAATCTCTATCTGATTTACATAGATATTTCTAAAGAGTGTTTTTTTTAATTAAGGGGTTTTGTAATATATACTGTGAAATTAAAGTAATACTTATTAATTAAAAGACACTTTAATATTTCTTTTTATATTAAAGATTAAAGAATCTTTATTTTTATTTTTTATAAAAAAGGCATTAAAATAAATTGATATAAAAAATAATTTAATTATAATTATTTTCTTAATATTCCTTTCCTTTAATTTAAATTTAATATAAAAATTTTAAAATAATCAAAACAGTAAATGTGATTTAAATTGGGTTATATATTATATATGATGCGATTAGTTAATTATTTATCATCGCTTTTATTATAAATCTCCTACTTATAGTTAATATTTTAAAAATACAGTAAATTTTTTAAAATTCTTATTTATAATTTTTAATATATTTTTATAAATAAATATATACCTGAGCTGTCACTGCCGTCACTTTTTAAAAATTTTAACTGTATTACTAGGTGACGGCTAATCATAAATAGCCGTCACCCAGCCGTCACTTAGCTGTCAGCTCAGGATTAACAAAAAAAATTTGATAAATTCTCTATAAATTATTATGAGTTTATTAATGTAACTTAATTTTAAATAATATAAAATTTTACAGAAAAATATATGAAAAAAAATAAAGCTTTATTTTTTATTTTTATTGAAATAAATGCGACGGATATATTAAATATACACTTTCGAACTTAATTAAATTTTTATTATATATGATATATGTTTATTTATTAATAAATATAAATAAATAAAAAGGGGAAGAAATCACTTATACTAGCAATACATAAATTTTTATCTATATCTTTCTTCTTTAATTAATAAATATAAATAATTTATATTTAAAATCCCATTTTTAGTAACTAATTTTAAGGTTATTTAAATTTAGCACTCTTATAACTTATAATTTAATTAAAAATTTTAAAAATAAAAGAAAAAATAGTTTTTACAATTTTATTAATAAACTTAAAATATTAATTTAATTTTATTATATAAGAATAAAAATTGTCAAGGATATAAAATAAAAATATTATTAATTCTTTTTAAAAATTTAAAAAAATCTACTTTATATTAGTTATCAAAAAATTTTTAATTTAGAAAATAAATAAAAATATATTTTTATCTTAATTTTTTTTTCTATTATTTATATATGAAAAATTTAATAAAAAGGGGGTATAGGACAGTGGTTAGTCTGTTATATTTGCGATATAACGACGTCAGTTCAAATCTGGCTACCTCCAAATTAATTATATGAGAAAATTAATAAATAGAAAACTAATAAAAATATTAAAAATTAAATAGTTAAAGTTAAATAAAATAAAGTTATTATATTTTTTTTATATTTTAATTTGTAAATATTTTTTTATTTAAAATATTTTTAACAACATTTTTAATCATATATTTTTTAATCTTATTAGTTTTAGTTAATTAGTTTTTAATCAATCTAAATTTTTTTTTATTAATTTTTTTTAGGAATCAGATATTAAATATAATTTATTATTCATAAATAATATAAACTAAATTATGAAAAAATGAACTATTATGAACCATTTTTATTATATTTAAAAAATATATTATATTTTTCAAAATTAATTCAGAGTTTACAACTTTTTTAATGAATTAAAACAATACTAAAGAAAAAATATTTAGCTAGATAATAAACCTAATATATATAAGATTTGTAATAATTTTAATTAAAGGTTTTTTTTATATTAATTAAACTATAGTTAATATTTTTTTTGGTTATAAAAAATATTTAAATTAAACATTTTCAAAATTTTCTCTTATTTTTAATTTCATATTATATAAGAGACTCTTTAGTATAACGGTTAGTACAATTTCCCTTCAAGAAATATATGTCAGTTCGAATCTGATAAGAGTTACTATGGCTTCTTAGCTTAATTGGTTAGAGTACCTAATTGTCAATTAGGGTTGTCCCAGTTCGAATCTGGAAGAAGTCGTTGAATTTATTTCCTATAGTTTTTACTTTTTATTATTTTTATTTTTTATTTTTAACCTTATTTTTATAAATATTTATTTATTATACTAATTTAAAAAGACTTTTAAGATAGCTTAAACATTTCTAATAAAAACTTTTAAAAAATTTTCAATCGTATTCTAAAAATTTCTAAATTGATCTAAGAAACTAAAAAAAAAAATAAAAACACCAACAAATCATAAATTTATTAGAGGTATATCTAATGATTTAAGCTCATAAAAAAAGAAATTTTACTATAACTTAAAATTTCAATAAATTTTATGTCACATAATAAAATTTTTAATTTAGTAAAATTTTATTTATTAAAAATATGGAATATTAAGAATTTAGTAAATTTGGAAAATGAATTAAATAACAAAAATTCAAAAATTTAAGGTATACTCAATAAATTATATATATATCTGATAAAAATTCTTAAACATAAAGTAAATTTGAAATATTATGGTAATTTCTGTTAATTAAAAAATTTTTTTTGAGTTATTAATAAAAAAATCAAAAAATATAGTACTACTTTTGGTGTAATAACAAAGTATAAACATTATCACTATTATTAAAAAAAAGTATTAACATTAAAACTTTAAATTATATATTAATTCAGAGGTGACACCTAAGTGACGGCTTATTTTATTAGCCGTCACCAGGTATTAAAGCTAAAATTTTGGAATTGGTGACGGTGGTGACACCTCAGCTCAGATTAATTTTTTTATAGTTAATTTTTAGTTATCTCTTTAATTTTTTTCAGATAAAAGGTAAAATAGTTAAAATTTTAATTTGAAGAAATAAATACTTTTATATTAAAATTAAAATTTACCTGTGAAATTATAATATAATTTATTATTATACTTAAATTATATGTTTAATTAAAATTTATTATAAAACCAATTCAATAAAAATATTAAGATAAATTTATTATCATAAGAATATATTTATAAATTATAATAATAATAATAATAAAAAATAAAAATAAGATCATTTTTAAATTTAGACATTAAAAATATATTAAGAAAAAAAATTTTTTTAAGGTTTAAATAAAAATAATAATTATTGTAATATTTCAAAAAAAAAACTTAAAATTTTTTTCTTAATTTTATTATTTTTATAAATAAGATGTTAAAATTTTAAATAAAATTTATAATTGTATAGACAATAGTAAAATTAATAAAATTTTTGTAAAGTAAAAGATTTTCACTCTAATTTAATTATTTTTTAATATTTATAATAAACATAAAATATAGTTAATATTTTTTATACTCTTAAGTTAATATTTTTTCTTATGTTATAATAAGTTTTTACTATAAAATGTAAATATATATAATTAACTTAATAAAATTAATTGTAAAATAGTATAATAGGGGGTTAATTAAATTTATTGTAAAATAAATAATATATAAAAATATGTGTAACATTTTAAAATGAAATTTTAATTTTTAATATAATATTATTATAAATTAAAAAAAAATTTTAAGTTTAATTACAAAAATCATCTTTATTATTTTTTGAATTAAATTAAAGTTAAATCTTTATTATTTTGTAATCTTATTTAATAAATTTTCAGGATTTTTGTTTTTTATATATTCAAAAAAAGATTTATTAATAGATATTCCTTTTATAATACTACCTATCTTAGTTCTATCTCTTTTTATTATTCAACCTTGTTGTTTTAATAAATCTGATAATAATATACTAAATTGATTATAATGTATAAAATTTGTTCCATTAAATGTTGCTCAAATATTATAAGTACTATATAAGCTTTCAAATTTACTATCTTTATTACCAATTCTTACAATAGAATTTTCATCTTGTATCAGACAATCTTTAACAAATTCATTTAAAGGATTTACTTGTAATAAGTCAGGACATATCATTTCAGTTATTTTAGAACCATCTAAATTTAATATTTCTAAATCTTCTTTAGGACAATTTAATACTCAATTTATAAAACCAATCAAAAAAGGTGCTAAAGTTCCTATTGCTTTATACTTAGATAATTTTTTAAATAAATTTCTTTCTATAATTGTTGGAATATTATCAAATGGAAAATATATTATTCTTCGAGTTAAACCAGTAGTAGGATTTTTAATATCTCATAAAATATTAGAAGTAATAATTAACCAGCACTCAGGTTTAAATCAAAAAGATTTATTAAATTTTTCTTCACCTTTAAGTTTATTTTGAGTAATAATTTTTTTAATTGTTGCTGGTTCTTGTCCTTTATATAATGGAATATCTTCTAGAACTAATAACTTTTTACCTAATAAAGAAATTTTATCAAATCTACTTGTTATTTCCGTTAGAGAAGATTCTAATGAACCTTCATTACTAAAAATAAAAGTTAAAATATCCATAAGCGTGCTTTTACCTGCGCCACCTGGGCCGTATAAATATAAACCTTTTTGGTAAGTTAAATTATTTGTGAAAATTGCATATAAACAAGCACGTAATACTTTTAATCTAATAGGATTATTATTAGTAATAGAATTTAAGAAATATTCAAATTTAGTATTTTCAATAGAATCTTCTTTAGAATAATCTAAAGGAATAATGTAAGTATTAAAATTATCTGGAGAATGAGGTTTTAATTCAAGTGTATTAGTATTTAAAATACCATTTTTGAAAGGTAATAAAAATCCATTTTCATTAGCAATTTCAATAGCATCAGGTAATGAAAATTTAGAATTTTTTCTAATTAATTTAAAAATTTTATTAATATTATCTGTATTAAATTTTTCAAAATCATTAGTAAATTTTAATTCTAAAAAATCAATGAATAAATCTTCTAATTCTTCTCTATCTATAATAGAGAAGAAATTATTTTGATATAAAAAGAAATTTTTATAACTTTTACAATATTTAATATTATAATCATAATATTTTAAAAACAATTTAACTAACTTATGATTATTAGGTAAATTATTTTTATTATTATAATTATTATTAATATTTGTTTGTACATTTTCCTTATTTTGAAGATTTAAAATAGAATAATGTAAATAATTTATACTTTTCATTTTTTTTAAAGTTTTAATTGTAGAGTAGAGGTTTAAATTAAATTGATATTTTCCTCTAGATAGAATATCAAGTTTTTTATTTAGATTTTTCATAATTTATTATTTTTTTTTTTATTAAAGTTTGTATTTATAGAATTTATAAATAGAATAGAGATATTAAAGAATTTTTAATTAATTTACACCTCTAAAATAAATTAATGTTAACCCTCTATCAGATTTACACTGATATTTCTTAAAATATAAAAAAAAATATTAAGAATTCTAAAAATTAAATTAAGAGGGTTCAAAAAAGAAAAGCTAGTTTTTAATAAAAATAATAAGATTAAATTATTATTCTCTTATAATAATATAAATTATTATAAAAAAAAAACAGAAAAAAAAAGTATATCAAATTTATTTAAGTTATAAATTAAAATAAAATTATAAAAAAAAAAGTTTTTTAATATACTTATATTCTAAATAAAATTGTTATTTAAAAATAAAAAAAATATTAATAAAACAAACAATATAGCTGAAATAAAAATCAGTTAAAAAATAAAAAAAAAATAATAAATCAATTATTGACAAAATTTTTAAAATTAATTAGATTTACAAGAAAATTTTTAAATAAAATATAAAAATATAAGTAAAAAAAAAAATAAAATATACGAATTGTAAAAAATAATTAAATTAATTAAAATTTATTAAATATAAATAAAAAAACTATACGTATAAAATATTTCCTTTGTTTTTCTTAGTTAATACAAAATTTTAAATTTAAAATAAGTGATCTTTTGATTCTTATCAGATTTGAACTGATACTAATTACTTGGCAAGTAATTGTACTACCTTTATACTAAAGAATCTATATTATATCTAGATACTTATAAAATAAAAGATATTTATATAATAATTAAATTTATTATATATTATATTACCTGTTGAAGGGTAATAAAAATTACCCTTCAACAAGGATTTTAAAACTAAAATTTATATTTAAAATTGTAAAAAATAACATAAGTATAAAAATTTTAAAAATTAAACAAAAAATATATAAAATAAAATTAATAATTAAAGAAAACATCTTACTGGACTCGAACCAATATCCTATTACTCCGACGGTAATTGCTAAACCAATTTAGCTAAAGATGTATTATAATTTTATTTATTAATTTTATAGGTATGTCTATAGGCTTATTTACAGGTATTTTAGGAATGGGAATATCAATAGGAGTCAATGGTGGAAAGATAGGTAAAGGTAAATCTACAGGACTTGCTTTATTAATTATATTTTTTATATTTTTTATCAATTCTTTAATTTTTTTTATAATTGTTTTTATATTTAGAGATTTTATAAAGAATAAAGGATTGAAAGAACTTTCCATTAAATCACTTTCATCTGTTTTTATCTCATATTTAAATTCTAATTTTGATATTTCAAAGGATGTTTTACTATTTGAAGTATTTAGTTTATCTATATTCTCTATTATACTATCTATTATTAAATTTGATAAGTCTTCTTCATATTCTTTTGTAACTTTATGTAATAACATTAAAGATAAGTTTAGTTCAGTATAACAAAAAAAAATACTTTTTTTTAAAAATGAACAATCTTTCTTTTTTGAAGAATAACATTATAGTTAAAAATTCATCATAGAAACAATTTAAAGTTTTAATTTTATTAAATTTTAATGTTCTATAATTTGAATATGTAACAATAACTTTAACAAATTTTTTTTATATTGTATTTTAATAATATTTTTAATAATAATAAGTTTAAATTATTATAGTAATAATGAGAAAAACTAATATCTTTAAAATAATCCCTTGTCTTAGACTTTACATTTTCAAGTAAAGATGCAAAGATAAAAGATTAAATAGGTACATCAAATGAAAAGTATTTACCATTTATTTATTCTTTATTTTTTTTTGTTAATAACAACTTTAAAGGGAATATGAAATATTCCCTTGTTATAATTTTATAGGGAATAAGAAATATTCCCTTGTTATAACAATATTAGCAAAACTATGTTTAGGTTTAAGTTTTAGAATAATTAGGGGTGTAATTATATTAGGTTTAAGTATTCATAAATTACATTTTATTTTCATTTTATCCTCTATTAGATTTTCACTAATACTTCTTAAAAAATAAGTATTCTAAATTAAATTAAGAGGATTACAATATATATTATATTTATAAAAAATAATTTATTTATAAAAATATTTTAATAAATATTAATTTTATATAAAATAAATATTTATATTCTTATATAAAAAAGAATTTTTTAAATAATAATAAAAAATTTATATGTAATATAATAAATATAGTTTATAAAAAATTATTTATAATGGATTTATTTTCTTATAATACTAATAAATTAAATAATAATAATATTTTATTAATTATTTAAATATTTAATAATAATTAAAATATATAGGATGTCTAAATTATCTACAATTTATAAAAATAATTATTTTAATTATAATTATTCAGATTATTTTTAATTTTTAATTTTATCCTCTTTTTTGTTTTTTAATATTTATATTTTTATATAAGAATAATATAGAATATTTATTATTCTATTTTTAAGTTTATATAATTATAAACTTGTTATTATTTAAGCAATAATTATTTTAAATTTAAATAATAATTAAAAAAACAACTGTTAAGTTAGTAAAAAAATTTTTTTTACTAATTAAATATTATTTTTTAAGCAAAGATGTATCTTGTATTATTTAATATTGTATAATATATAAATTATAACATTAAAAATTAGAAGATATCTAAAATTAAAAAAATATTATAAAATAAATAAAACATAACCTATTTATATAATAAAAAATTAATTTTATAGTACATAATCAAAAAAAAAAACTAAAAATATGATAATCATAAAAAATAAAATTATACCTTCACATTTGGAACATATCACAATACCTTCACCGTTAGAACAATTTGAAGTTACTAGTTTATTAAGTTTCAATGCTCCTATTTTTGGTTATTTTACAATAACTTTAACAAATTTAGCTTTATATTCAATATTAGTATTATTATTAATTCTAAGTTTCCATTATTTTGGGAATAATGAAAATAAACTATTACCGTCAAAATGGTCAATAGGGTTAGAATCGTTATTTTCAAGTATAAATTCGATGGTTAGAGATCAAATAGGTACATCAAATGAAATATATTTACCATTTATCTATTCGTTATTCTGTTTTATATTATTTGCAAATTTAATAGGGAATATTCCATATTCATTTGTATTAACAACATCAGCAATAGTGTGTTTAGGTTTAAGTGTAACAATATTTCTGGGAGTAACAATATTAGGTTTAAGTAAACATAAATTACATTTCTTTTCATTTTTCGTACCTTCAGGAACTCCATTAGGATTAGTTCCAATGTTAGTATTAATAGAATTAATTAGTTATTTAGCTAGAGCAGTTTCATTAGGTGTTCGATTATTTGCTAATATGGTAGCTGGTCATTCACTAATGAAAATATTATCAACATTTTTATATAAATTATTTTCAAGTAGTATAATAGCGTTTATAATAACTTTATTACCATTTACAATTTTTATTGCACTATGTGGTTTAGAATTAGCAGTGTCATTTATTCAATCTTTTGTTTTCTGTTTGTTAGTATCATCATATTTAAAAGATGCAATTGAATTACATTAGTTAGAAATAATGAGTAAAAATATAATTTTATTAAATAAATTAACCCCCTCCATTTCAGGCGAAATAAAAGTAATTAAACCAACTAAAGTTTTAATCGATAACAATAAATTCAAAGTTGATCAAAAAATTACAGACCCTGTTTTAGATTCTAATTTTAATTTCCATCCTTGGTTTATTGTTGGTTTTGCTGAAGCTAAGGGTTATATTTATTTCAATATTTTTAAAAAAATTTAAAGTATTGGGTTATAAAGGAATAAATTTTAGATTTAAATTGAACGCTAAATATACAAATATTGTATTATTATGTGGAATTAGAAATTTATTTTGGTAGTTTATTTTTTAGAAAAGAAACTGAAGTAATAACACTAGAGATATCTTCTATATAAACTATTAAAACCAAACTAATTCTTTTATTTGAAGAATACCCTCTAAAAGGAAAAAAATATTATGATTATTTAAATTGGAAAAAAGAATTTAATGATTTTTTATTTAATATAGATTCTTTAGAATCTAACCTAACTTTAATTAAAAGATTAGAAGAAAAAAAATTAATTTTAAATGAAAATAAAAAAGAATATAATTTTACAATTGAACATTTACAAGAAAGAAATCAATGATCATTTTATTGCTGGTTTTGTATCAGGAGATGAAAGTTTTTCAACTGTAACTGGACCAAAAATTTTTCACAACACAAAGGATTTGGTACTACAGTATTTTTAATTACACAACATATTAACAATATATTGTTAATTGAAGCAATTTCAAAATATTTTGATGTTGGTTATTTAAGTATAATAGTTAGTAGGAAAAATATTAAAAACTACAGAGTTACTGATAAAGATGTTTTGATTAGAGTAATTATATCTTTTTTTGAGAAATATCCTGTTTACGGTTTACATGATGTTTTTTTTCTATAAATGAAAACATATAATTAAATACTTTATAGATAAGAAAGAGGATATAAATAAAAGATCTAGAAAAACTGCAATTATCAAAATAAAAGAAAAAATTATTTTAAATATAAGATCTTATTGGCTTGAAGAAGAATCGACTTCTATATTTAATGATTTAAGTTTAAATTATGAAGTTTTAAATAGAAATATAAAAAAAATATTTTAAATAAAGTAGCAGGTCATTAACTTATGAAAATTTTTATCAACATTTTTATATAAATTATTCTCAAGTAGTATATTAGCATTTATTAAAACTTTACTACCTTTTACAATTTTTGTGGCCTTACTAGGTTTGAAATTAGCTCTATTTTTCATTCAAAGTTTTGTGTTCTGTTTACTTGTTTCTTCATATTTAAATGAGGCTACTGAATTACATTAATTTAAGATACAATTATTTAGATATTTAAAAACCTTGATTTATAAAATAATATAAGAATATATAATTTAACATTATATACGTTAGACGCTATCTTTTATTAAGAATTTTTTAACAATGTTACAAGCTGCAAAATATATTGGAGCTGGATTAGCAACTATAGGATTAGCTGGAGCTGGAGTTGGTATTGGAGTAGTTTTCTCTGGATTGATTTTAGCTACATCTAGAAATCCTGCATTAAAAGGTCAACTTTTTAATTATGCTATATTAGGTTTCGCTTTAGCAGAAGCTACAGGACTATTCTGTTTGATGGTGGCCTTCCTTTTACTTTATTCATAATTTTAAATAATAATAAAAAAAAATAATTTAACCCCTTTCCCTTTAAACTTTTAACTTATTCTTAAAAAATACTATAAAGATATATAAAAAGTCTCTTAATCAGCGAAACGATATATTTAATGATCTTAATAGTAATTCTGAAATATATTGTTGGTTAAATAAACTAAAAATTGAACATGAACATTAGATAAATACTGCTGTAAATTTAAATAATAGATTTAATAATTACTTTCAAAATACCAATTTAAGTGATAAAGTAAGTTTTATTCTTGTAATAACAATTATTTAATACAGTTTGGAAAATTTTAGTTTAATTAAATTAGAACTAACTGAACTGAAAAAAAAACAAGATTTTAATACGTGAACAATATTATATTGATGAATTTAAACCTGAATAAAATATTAAAAAAAAACTACTAATTCTTTATGTTTAAAACATAAAGAACAAATTAAAAAAAAATTTAAGTAAATTAGAAAAAGATCGAAAACTGTCTTTAGATGTTAGACAAAGAATGAGTGAAAATTGAAAAGCAAAAAAAAAAAGTAGTTTTTTGGAAGAAAACATACCAAACAAATTAGAACAATATTAAAATAATATGATAGAAATAATATTAAAGATTCCAAAACAGGATTAATTTGTTGAAGTAACAGATATATTAACTAATACTACAAAAAATTTATAAATCTATATAAAAAGGAGCTAAAATTTTTAAAGACAAATATGACATGTTTAATATCTAGATAAAAAAGAGATACTAAAATACCATATAAAGGTCAATATAAAATATTTATTAAAGTCGTTTAATTAAGTAAATCTCTTTCTTGTTTCCTTAAATTCGACTCTTTTTTTCTGTTTTAACTAATTGCTTTCTTATTAGTTTATTCTTATTTTTTTTTTTTAATTTTTTTTTTTTTTTTTTTTTTTTTTTTTTTTTTTTTTTTTTTTTTTTTTTTTTTTTATTTTTATTTATAATAAATAAAAAATAAATTTTGTTAAGGTTTTAGGATAATTAGTATATAAAAATAAGAAATTTTTTGGGAAAATAATAAAATAAATTTAGAAAATTTAAATTATATTTTTTAGAAATGTAAAAAATATTTAATTTATTTAAACTAAAAAAAACATAAGTTATATTTTAAATAAATCTTTCTAACACTTAAGTATGTTTAATATAAAAATAAATAATTTGTAAAAATATTACCCATATATATCCTATTAATATTTTTTAGATTAAATTCAGTAAATTATTTTTAAAATTTTAAATTTTTATAATTTTTAATTATTTTAAAATAATTTATTAACTAAATTAGTCCTATAGATAATAAATCTAACTCTTAGAATTTGATTTTTTATAATTAATATTTTCTTTTATTTTTTTTTTTTCAATTTTTTTTTATATAATTGAAAAAAAAAGGTAAATATTTAATATTTGATTTTATCCTTACGTGGAATTAATTTAATTGGCAAAATAATATCTTGTGGCGATAATTTTCAGAGTTCAAATCTCTGATTCCACATAATAATTTTTAAATTGCAATAATTGAAAAAAAGGGTTAATTTTTTTTTTATAATTATATAGTTAAGAGCCGTGTTTTTTTTATCCTATAATTAAAAAGAAAAGAAATTTTTTTTGTAAATTATTATTTACATTATTAAAACCTAATTAACTATATTTTATAAAAAAGTTATGCATTCAATTTATGTAATTAGATTTTTACATAAATTATTAATTTTAATCAACTCTAATTTTTAATAATATTTCAAAATTTTTAGGTAGATTTTTTTTATTCCTTTTCTATAGTCATTTTTCATTTATAGTATGCTCCGCTATTATAGATATTAAATCATAGTGTTCATTTTTATTCCTATTGTAATACTTAATGGACAACTATCATTTATTGTATTCATTAGTATTTTTAAATTTTTAATTTTAAGTAGTAGTACTTTTGTAAACTTTAAATATAGATATATCATAAAATTTTTTTAATTTAAACTTTTTTTTTATGGAATCTTTTTAATTTTTTTTTTATTTTAAAACTGTTTTTCAATTTTTTTAAAATATTTTTTATAGTTATATATATTATTTAACTTTTCTTAAGTTAAATAATTTGTTATTTTTTGTTTTTAATAAAAAATAACAAATTAACATCTTTAGCTGAATGGTTTATCGGTTGCCTTCGAACCAATAGTATATTGGTTCGAGTCCAATAAGAATGTTTTTTATTTTTTATTTTTACTTTTTTTATCTTATATTTTTTTTTCAATAATATTTAATTTATATGTAATTTTTAATTAATTTTAAATTTAATAATATTAAAAAAATATAAGATAAAAAAATCAACTTTTATTTAAACATTTTTTTTTTATTATTTCTTGGATTTGAACCTAAATATACTATTTAAAAGAAAATTCTTCCGCTTTTCAATTAAGAGAATTTTAATAAAAGATTTTTAGCTTTTTATTGATTAATTAAAATAATTTTTTTTTATAAAATTAATCTTTATATATATTGCCATCTTTATATAACTTAAATAGTTCAGATTCAAGAAAATTAATAGAAAATATGAAGAAATAATAGCTCAATATGAAAATAAATATGAAGTCCTTAGAAAATATTACTTAAAATAATTAGAAAAACGAAGTATTCTAATGGAAGAAGGATAAATTAAAGATGAATTATTATATATTATAAATTATTATACAATGCCTTAGAACTAAATATAGAAGAACTTGAAAATATGTTAGAAGAAATAATTGAAATAATTAAAAAACATAGAAATCAAAGTTAAAAATTAAACATAAATTATTAGAATTAAAAGATAAAAAAAAACATTCATTAAACTATATACTTTTTTATGAAAAATAACCCCTTTTTCAAAATAAAAATTTATAACATATTAAATTTAATATGTTTTATTATTATAGGTAAACCTAAAGTAAATCAATAAACATTCCACAAAATGAACAATTACTCAAATATTTGATTAACTTATTTATATAAATTAGAAAATTTAAATTTAAATTTAAAAACTAATTCTGTACTAGTATTAAATATTATAAAAGATCATTTAAAAAAATGATCAACTAGAAAAATAAAAATTAATTATTTACCTTTAAATTTGTTAAAAAGAAACTCTCATCATACTTTAACTAATTTTAAGTCTTTTCCTGTAAAACAATATAGTGATAATTCAATTATAAATATAAAAACTAATAACACCTCTATTGTCCTTTTTGGTTCAAATATTAGTTCAAGCATAGGAATTAGGCTTACTAAAATAAGTAGAGATATGTCCATTTTTTTCCCACACTTAAGGTCCCAAATTATAGGTCATTTACTTGGTGATGGGTGTTTATATGATATGCTCCTAAAATTAATAGAAATCCACTTTTTACCTATACACAAGCATTAAAAAATTATGCTTATTTATTTTTTTCTTTTAACTTATTAATTATTTTATGCGAAAGTTTTCCTGTTGTAATCAAAACCTTTAAAAAAGGAAAAATACTATATGGTATAAGGTTTCAAACTCAAACTTATTCTTTTCTAAAAGACATTCAATCACTATTTTATCAAAATATAAATGGTAAACTAGTAAAATATATTTCTAATGAATTACTATTAGAGCTAAATCTTAAAGTTCTTACTTTTTGATTTTCAGATGATGGAAGTTATGAACTAAGTGGAGTAAGCTTTCATATTCAAGGCTTTACTCTTAACGATGTTTACAAGTTAGCAGGTATGTTACATTATACATTTGGCTTAAAATGTTCTATTCATTATAAAAAAAATAATAAAGGAGTTATTTATATAAAAGCTAAATCAATGCCTCTCTTTAAATCTTTAGTAATACCTTTTATGCACCCTTCTATGTTATATAAATTAAAAATGTAATTTAATTTATTTTTATATTTATATTTTCAAAAATAAAAATTAGTAAAAAAAAAATAAGTAAAACTAATTATATACAAAAAATATTTAAAAATAACCGTAAATTATTTAACCCCTTTTTATTCATTTCACATTTTAATAATAGAGACTATTTTACATTATAATAAATAACTCATAAATAATATATAATTTGAGTAAGATTTTTAAAAATTGAGATTATACTTATAAAAAATATTTTTTTTAATTAAATTTTATTATTATGTTTTTTTTTTATTTTAATTATACTTTTTTTATTAAAGGGGGTTAATTAATTTTTTTTAATATTTAATATATAAAAACTATTTAATTTTTTTTATTAACTTTTTTTTCGTCTATAGTTAAATCAAATAAAGTATTTTCTATTATTCCTATAATTGGAACAAAAAATAAGAAATAAAGAAAATAAAAACCTGTTGCAATTTGTCCGATAGTTACGTAAGGTTCTACAGGGTGTTCAGATCCAATAAACATTAATATTAAAAAGTCTACAACAAAAAATCAGAATAATAAATTCATCGCAGGTCTAAACTGGTTTGATCTAATTCTAGATAAATCAGTTAAAGGAAGAATTAATAATATTAGTAAGGATCCAAACATTGCTATAACTCCTAATAGTTTATTGGGAATTGATCGTAAAATAGCATAGTAAGGTAAAAGATCAAAAATTGAATATATTAATTTTTATTTAAAGTTATTTTATACATCATATCTTTATGCATATATTGTCATATTTGGTTTATAAGTAAATCCATGCTATTTTGCCAAATATAAATTCTGTAACCTTTTTTTATGATTATGCAAAGAACATTTAAGATAACATTTTGGTGCAAATAAATTCTCTAAAGTATTTTTTAAAAGTAAAACTTCATCGTATGTAAAACTATAAGTACTGATATGTAGGCCTTTATTTTGAAGAGAACCATCGTCCATTATTCAATAAGCTAGTCCTATAGGTGTTAATAATTCATTTATATTTGAAGGAACAACTTTTTTATTATTTGAATTATAAAATAAATCTCTATAATAAGTAAAACAAGGTAAAGTTAATGTAGTAAAATTAACGAAGTTATAAGTTTTATTAGATCTTTTTTCGACAAAAGACTTAGATTTAACTTTAAAATCTTTAGAAATATAAAATTTAAATATTTCAAAAATATGATTAAAATAATTAAAATGATGTTTTCTTAAATTACTTTGAGCATACATAAATCTACTGTTACCACTTAAATGTCTTTGTTGGATATGACCATCACCCAATAATAAACCTATTATTATTTCATTTAATGGGTAATTAATATATAATTAGATCTTTCAAGTTTAGTTAATCTTTTTTTAACATTAGTTGTGTAATTTTGTTTACAAATTAAACTTATTGAAGTTATCAGATCTAATTATATATAAGTTAATTTTTAATATATTCTCATTATTTTTCAATAATTAATAGATTATTTCTTCAACCTTTTATTAAATAAAAATAAAAAAGTTTTTATTTTAAAATTTAATAATTTATTTAAAGGAGCTTTGCGTGTAATCTTTAAGGAATTAAATATAAAAGTTAAATTTTAATTTCCTGCTAATTATCCATATAAATACTTAATATTTTTTTATTATTTTTTTTTCTACAATTTTTAATAAAATTTAATATAAACTAAAATTTTAATATATTATTTTTTATTTATTTTATAAATATTTTTTATATATATTATTTAGAAATAAATAATAAATTTAAGTCTTTAGGTTTAGGAATTTTTAGCATATAGTAAAGTTTATTTTTCATAAGATTACTCTTAAGCGTGACATCTTTTAACTCTATCACTCAGGAACTATTGAACTTGGTGTAACCATGGGATCTGCAGGTATATAATTATCTGAATGACCCATAGAATTTGGAAAATAAAAGATAACTATAGATAATATTAGTAAAAATAAAAAAATAGTTACAAGATCTTTGAAAATAAAATAAGGATGTATTGAAAATCTGTCTCCATTTGAAGTTACTCCATTTGGATTATTTGATCCATGAACGTGAAGAGCCATTAAGTGTCCTATAACTAAAGCAGCTAAAACAAAGGGTAATAAATAATGTAAAGAAAAAAATCTATTTAGTGTTGCGTTTGAAACAGAGCTAATTGTTGATAATTCCATTTTTATTGTTATAAAAATTCTCATTATACACAATATATAATATTATAAATTATATATTAGTTCGGACTATATCTTTATCTATCATATTAATTAATATATTAATTATAATTAGAATTATTATTAATAATTATCAGGTAAATTAATAATATTAGAATATTTAGATATTTTACGTAGATTTTTAAGAAATAAAATATATTGTAATTTTTTATTACCTAATAATCTAATAGGATTATTTTTTAAGAACTTTATTACATTTTCAATATCTCTAACACTCGTAGTTTTAAGTTTAAAACAATTAGTTTTATCTTTATATATATTAGCAGAAAATTTTAAATAACTTTTTATAGCTTGAATAATTTCAAATGAATTAGTTTGAGCAATATCAAAACTACCTACATATGAATTATCATCGTTCATTTTAGATTTATAAATACTAAAACAACCTTCAGCTTCTATAAATCCTATAAATCAAGCAGAAAAATAAGATGTATTTAAAATATTATCCACTGAATTTAAAGGTTCTTTAGAACGAGTATATTTAGGTAAATCTTCATAAAGTTTAATATCTTTTAATAATGCATCTCTAAATCTTAAAAAATCGTATTGTTTATTAGTTAACATAGGATATTTTTCAAAAATAGGTAGAATAATTTTTTTTAAATGTGTTTTATTTCTAATATTATATCTTGCTAATTTAATTTCATTATTATTAATACTTTTTCTAATCCTAATTTTAATTTTACCTACTCCTAAACTTTTCTTAATTTTATATAATAATTGAATATCTTTAATATTCATCTCTAAACCTACTTCATATGTTAAATATTTACCTTTTTTTGTAATAGAAATTCAACCATCCCCTTCAATTAATCCTACTAAATAAGCATATGATAGATATCTTGCGTTTGATTCATACTTGCTTCCCATTGTAGTATAAATCCTTTTTAATATTTTAGTTGTTTTATTAAAAAGAAGTCTCTGAGTAGCTTCAAAATATAAAAAGTTAATTATATTTTTAACCACTGCTGATTGTCCCCACGTCATTATAATTTTCACTTTACTATATTTATTTCAAATTATTATAATAATTTTGTTAATATAATTATTATATAATTGTATAATAAAGTATACAATTTCAAATATATTTTTATTAAACAATAAAATTATATATAAGGCTATCTCAGCATCAAGCAAAATTTTTAATATTATATTACTATAATATGGACCCTCAGGCTTGAATCCTCCTCAAATTACAGTTATATTATAGATAGTATTTTAAAACTATACTCACCATTTCACAATGATGCTTAGACTATGTCTTCATCCAATAATATTATACAAAATATTTTTCTTTTGATTGGATGCAGGGTTCTCCTGTCAAGTTTATTGTTGGTATTACTCACTTGTTAGTCGTTGAACGTTCTTGATTCATTAATTTAGTTTAATAAAAGGTTAAAATTTTATTTAAGTTAAAAAATACCGAATCAAGCTCCGCTGCAAATTGTTTTAAATAATTTATATTAATTTAAAATTTAATGCAATTCTCCCCGTTTGCCTCTAAAATATTACTATTTTAAGGAGCTATAATACAGAACATACTAATATTGAAAATTTTAATTTGGAAATTTAAGTGATTTATATATTTTACTGTTTCGTAAATATATAATCCATTTTTCATATCGAATATTTTGATAACCTAATAAAGGATGATGACCTGCAAAAGAAAAAAAATTAATAACTCGTTGTATATCTGCTTTAGAAGATACACTAAACAAATTGTAATAATTATTATCTAATCCAATTTTTCGGTTGGTATCAAACATTAATTTAAATGATTCAAATAAGCTACTATGCATAGACTGTCGTAATTGAAAACAAGCATCTTTATTCGATTTAACTAAAAATGAGCCTTCAGCTATAGTAAATCCAACTATTCAATTATTAAAAAACGGTAATTTCGTATATCCTAAAGCACTTTCAGGCAATGGAAACATAATAGGTATAATTGAAGGAATCTCAGTAAACATTTTTAATTCATTTTGTAATATATACATTGCTTTATTAAATTGTTCTCGTCGATTATTTGTTAAAAAATAGAGTTTGTGGTGTAATATTAAAGGAAAGAATATTTCTTGAATATCCGTACGATTAATAATCAATTTACAAATATCAAATTTAGAGTAAACTGTAATTTTACCTAGTTTTAATATAGAATGTATATATTGTAAAATAGATAAGTCACGAATATTAAATACAATACTAAGATTAATTTTTATATAACCTTTAGTAGTTTCATGGATAATAATACAACCATCTCCATCAATTAAACCTATCAACATTGCTAAAAAAGGATAAGGAATCGATAAAAATTCAATTTTATCTTTTTCTGATCTTTTTACACGACCTTTTTTAAATGCATGAATACTAACTTTTCCAATATTAGGTAATCTGTTTTTTAACTCTACTAAATCATGCCCAAAAATAGGTATTGCAGATAATAGATTTGTAATAACTGTTGCCAAGTTCTAAATTATATACTGTAGTCAAAATCTAACTAAGAAAAAAAAATATTAAAATCTTTCTTATTTTCAATATATAATCACGTATTTTACTATATTCTATTATAATTAAAAATAGAAATATAAATTAGTAAAACCATATGACATTAAAAATGCTAGAACTCCGACTGTACATTAAGCATTTATTATAGTAAATACCTATTGATGAACCAGTCTGTCGCGATCTCTTTTTTTAAAATTAAAAGAATTTATTTTTTATTTTTTTTTTAGAAAAAAAAACCGACGGTCTAAATATTAAAATAATAATTTGACCTGTTTTCACCAATATTGCCAAATTATAAATATTTTTAATTAAGAAACTTAATTAAAAATTTTTTAAAATTTGACTATATTTAATTTTTATATTAATTTATATTTCATTGAAGAATGTATATAAGGTAAAATAATTTCACGAAGTAAAGACATAGATTCTTTTAAAATGTAAATATGATATTGATCTTTTACACCAGCAGATTGAATACTAGATTTAATTTTAAAATTATCATAAAGTACTTTATTTAATAAGATACAATCAGAATAAGAAAAAGAATTAGTAGAAAGTTTTAATCCTACACCAACTTTTATACCATCATCCATAATTCATATAGCTAATGCTAAAGGTGTTAAATATTCACCTATTATTAAAGGAACAGTCTTTATTCCATTTATATATCATAATTCATGAATTCAGTTAAAATTAGAATATGTTCATGTACTAAATCTTATAACTTTTCTAACTATACCTTTTTTTCCTAATCGTGTTGTAATTTTAGGTATTTTAGAATTACAATATCCTAAATTAGAGATTAAATTATGTAACCAAATTAAATAAGAAACATGAGAACCTTCTTGGTAAAAAGTTATTCGAGTTCCTTTTCCTTGATTTCTTTGTTCACCATGTCCATCTCCTAATAAACTACCAAATATAATTGATAATATATTTTTATTATGAGGACCTATTCGTTTATTTACCGGTATTCTAATTAAACTTTTATTATTTTCATTATAAATATGAAGTGAATCATGCAAATTAATAAAAATAGTTATTGATAAGTCTAAATAATTTATGTAAATTATTTTTACTAAGTATTTTTCTATAAATATGAAAATAAATTTATAAAATAAAAAATAAATATTTGAGGCAAATTCTAATAAACCTCATAAACTCATTTGACCATAAGGTAATACATACAAACTTACTTTATATATTATTATATAAATTAGAATAACTTTGAATTCGTTTATTCTATTAATCAAATTTTGATTATTGACTAAAAAGTTTCGCCTGTGCATTAAGCAACATTTCAGCCACCCATTAGTGACCCAGTCTGTCGTAATTATCTAAATAACCAACGATCTATAATTAAAAGAATTTTTTGATCGTATTCACTAACATTGCCAAAGAAATTTGAAATATTTCTTCAATAATTCTGTCGAATTATTCCATTTTTATTACTATTTTTTATTAGAAATTGCATAGTAAATTTAACTCATGGGACTATATTCTAAATTAAAAAAAATTCTATTTATACTATATTTTACAATTAAATGTCTTTTTAATTTATTTTTAAGTAGATAATCTTCTACTAATTTTTTTTTTAATTACATTCTATAGAATTTGCTGCATTTTTATACTAAATTATTCTTCAAATATAACCTTTATAAAAATAATAAAATTAAAAAAATATTTTTTAGGGGTTAATTAAAATTTTACTTTAAGGGATGTTTTTTTTATCTTTTAACAGTAATAGAAATATAAAATATTAATTTATTTCTTTACCTAAAATTAATTAAAAAAAAGGCTTATATTATTAATTATAAGTATTTTTTTTCAATTAAAACAAGAATTTAGTAATAAATTTTTGCCATTATAAATTTTAATTACTCTAATTATATAAGAATTTTTAATTTATTTTTATAAAATTGATAGAAGAAAAAGAAAAAAAACTTTTTTATTGCTTGATTTTGACAATTCAACGTCTTTTTAAGATTTTTTTTTCAGTGTTTAAGGCTCTTCTAATTGTTTTTACACTACATTTTATAGAATCTGCTGCTTCTTTAATACTAGAATACTCTCCAAACACTGTATAATTTAAATTATATAAAATTATAGGTTTAGAATTTTTTTTCATATTTAATAGAGCTTCTTTAGAAAAGTTTCTTTTTTCTCTATTTAAAGCTTTTTCTCTTAATTCTTCAATTGTTTCTTTTGATAAATTTTTACCTTTATTTAAATTACCTATTCTTAATCGACGTTCTAAACTATAATTAGTTTTCATTTTCAATCTATCTATTTCAGTATGTTTATAACCAAAACTAGAACCAGCTTCTGTTAATATATTATAATTAGGTAATAAAGATTTTAAATAAAAATCTTCTCTATCTAATAAAATTTTATTATTTTCTTTATTAACAATATCTGGAAATAATTCTAAAATTAAAAATGCAAAATTATCTATTTTATATTTTCTTACAGCATGTTTAATAATTTTACTACCCTTAAAATAAATTAAATGGTTAGAAAATCTAGCATAAAATCTATTAGTTGATGCAGAACCTATATAAAAATCTAAAGTTACTTTATTTAAAATTAAATAAATTCCACTAAGTCCTTTTGTATCTTTTAATATATTTTTTCTTATTTCATTTAACTGTAAATTTTCATAAGAATATATAGGAAATAAATGATTTACTTTTAAAAAATCATTTAATCTTTCAGAACTTTTAATTAAATTTGTACAATGAATATTAGAATTATATCTTTTTTGTATTAAATTAAAAAGATTTTTTTGTTTTTGAAAAATAGTATTATTTGTGTAAATTTTTTTGATATTTTTATTTAAATTGTAATGATTATTATAATAATTATTATAATTTAATAATTTAGATCATTTAGGGCTACTTAAATAACCCAAGAAAGCTATAGCCATCATAAGAATTAGTATTATAACTCCGATAGTTCATACTAATGTTCTAGGTGAATGATAACTTCCATAATATATTCCTCTTGCAACGTGAGCATAAACAAATATAAAAAAAAAAGAAGCAACATTAGCATGAATATACCGTAAAATTCAACCATTATTAACATCTCGCATAATCATTTATGTTATTAACATGTTTCCATTTACCCTCTTTATTTGCAAAAAAAATTACTTTTTTTACTAAATTAATTTGCAGAGGATTGTGGAGAAGAATAAAATGTATATCTACCACCTACTACTTTACCTGTATCTATAGTACGTCTTGGTGCTGAACTAGTATGAGAGTAACCAATAGCTCGCAAAGCTTCGGCAAAAGAACTAAAAAAGTTGGAACCAACTAATACTCCGTTATCATACACTCAAATATTACGTTCTTTAATAAGTCTAGCAAAAGATTTAGCTAAATCTATATGTAACATTTCAGGTTTAAGTGTTATAGGAAGAGTAAGGTTTAATACTTTATTAATATTTTCAATAGTTGGCTCAATTCCTTTATTAGGGTTATTAGAATACCGTCCTTCATTAATATAGTTAGCAACTTGAGCTACTAAAGAACGACCTTCTGGCATATAAAAATGTCCAAATTTATGAAAATGAAGTAAAAGACATTATAAGTAAAAGTCTACACCTTTACGTGTTTGAAATGATATATCAAGTAAAAAGAACATTAAATAATCGTATAATGCATCAATATTACTTATTGATAACACAGATACGGAAGTACGAGAGTTTAATGTATTAGATACATTAGGTGGCAAAGTATTTAAACTAAAAGTAAAAACTTTAGGTAAAGATTGAATATATAAAGCAATCGTTTTAATAACCATTAAATTTCTTGTATGTTGCCCTAATTGAAAATAAGGACTAAAGTTTTTTAATCCAAAAGTTCCTTCACCTTCAATAAATCCTAACAATCAAAAAGGATTAACTAGAATTGTAGGAATAAGTGAACTATTAAAATTAGTTCGATTTCTATTCATATTTTTTATAATTGAATTAGCTTATACTAAATTATCATTAGAAAGTAAAGTTGTACTAGCACTTGATAAATAATAAACAACTAATTTAAAATCAAGATAATCTAATCATTTTGTAGTATACAAATTATATTGATCTAATAAAGGAAATAGAACTGTTCTAAGATTGTGTATATCATTAATAATGTAAACACAACTATTTCCATTAATATTTACTTTTCCTACTCCTAAAAATTCTTTAATTTTATATAAAATAGAAATATCATCAAAATGTAATCTAATTCTAAACATTACTCGTAAATATTTACGATCTATAAATACTTGAAAATTACCTTCAGCATCAATAAAACCAGTTAATCAAAGTGAAAATTGTTCACGATTCATTTATGCTGGAGGTGTTCTATTTAATACATTAAAAATTAATGGTACAATATTCATTATATTCTTACATGTTAGCAAATGCTTTCACATTTGATCGGATAATTTCATGTTTCAGAATGCATTATTTTTCTGAAATCTTCGCGTATGGTCTCTGAGGTTCTTACTTCTATGTGTATTTACATAATTTATTTTCCTACTGATTGCCCAATCTTTTGAATTTTTACTGTTATTAATTAAACTATTTAAAAAATTTGTTTTTTTAATATTTACTATAAAAAAAACAATTAAATAATATTACTATATCTAGTACTAAAAGGTCTAAGAGTGTTCCAGTATATAGCGAAGTTTAATGAACACAATACGATAAGTTTTCATGTTCAACACTTGAAAAAGCAAAATCAACATTAGGTGTATAATGCATTGCAAGAAAAGCTCCAGTTAAAATTTGAATTATAAGACAAACTCCAAGTAATGATCCAAAATTTCATAAATATGAAATATTAGATGGTTGAGGAGAATCTACTAAATAAGAATTTATTAATCTAAGTAAAACATGTTTTTTTAATAATCTCATAAATCTTAATTTTTTTTTTAATTTTAATTTAGTATATTACAGTTTAATAAATTTGATAATCAAAATTATTTCTACGGATTTTTTTTTTATTAATTAATAATTGAATTTTTATTAATGTATAAATTAAAATTAGATGTAAAAAAAATTTTTTTTACAATTCTTGATAAAAAATCAAATAATAATAAACAAAAAACAATTTTTAACACTTATTAAAAATTTACTTGTTTTTTATTAAAAAGGTTAAAAACATTAAGTTTTACAAATATAAAAATTAAAAAATTTTTAATTATAAAAATTTTTTATTACACAGTTATTAAAAATAAAATTTAGAAAAACTAAAAGTTTTATTATTAAAGATCTTTTTTTTTTTTATCACATTTAAATAAAATTTAAAATTTTAATTTAATAAGCCTAAGAAGATTTGAACTTCTACATATTTCTCATCAAGAAATTATTCTAACCATTAAATTATAAGCTTTAATTTTATTAAATATTGCTTATATTATTTATTATATTTATCTAATCTTTAAATTATTTTTATAAAAAAAGAATATTTCACTAAATAATAATAGAATTAAGAAGGAATTGAACCTTTATTTAAAGACTTTGCAGGTCTTCTACAGAACCATCTGTAAACTTAACTCTCTTATTTTGGTTTATTTTTTGTTAATCTAAAATTATTATTTTATTTCTTATATTTCATTGAAAAAAAAAAATTTTTTTTTATATTTTAAAATATAAATTTTATTGATTTTTTTATAATAAATTTATTAAATTTATAAGAAGGAAATAGTAATTTTTTTATTTTATTTATTTTTAATTTAAGATTTTTAAATTATTATTCTTATATTAATAATTTTACCTTTTCTTTATTATAAATTTTAATATAAAATATAAATTTTATAATTTTATAATACAAGATAACCTAAGTGTCTCAATTTTTTATAATTAATAAAATTAAATTTTAATTTTAATTTTATTAACTTTATTTTCTTAAGAATTTAAACAGAGATAGTTCTTTATTTTAATAAGAGCCTTATTATTTAAATTATTAAAATTTATGCCACAATTAGTACCTTTTTATTTTTTAAATCAATTAACTTTTTCTTTTATTATTTTAACTATATTAATTTTTATTTTTTCTAAGTATGTCTTACCTTCATCTATATATCAACAAGTGATAAGAATGTATATAACAAAATTAAGTAAAAAAAATTAATTTAATTAACCCCCCTTTAAAAAAAAAATTTTTTTTTTATTATAAGAATATAAAAAAATTTGTTAGTAAAAAAAATTTTAATAAAATAATTTTAATTTTTATAAAAAAAATATTATTATTAAGAGCGTAGTATCAATGGTTAGTATAATGATCTCCAAAATCACAGGTAGGTGTTCGAATCACCTCGCTCTTGCAAAAATAAAATATATATATTAAAAAAAAATTTTTTTTCTTAAGTGAGTCCTTAGCTTAATAGGTTAGAATACTTAATTATCAATTAGGATTGTCCCAGTTCGAATCTGGAAGGACTCGCAAAATTAATTTCTTATAATTTTTAATATTTTTATTTTTTTTTTATTATTGTTTTTTTTTTATTTTTTTTCTTTATTATTATTTTAATAAAAAGTATAATTTAAAGGAGTTAAACAAAGGAATAAACAAGTATAATTACTAATTAAAAATATAGGTTCGAATCCTATACTCCTTAGATTTTAATTACTATAGTAAAAATGTAAATTAAAAAAAAAATTATTTTGATTTTTTTTTTTAATTTTTAACTATAAATAATAAAAGAATCTTTTAAGTTAAATCTTAGGATACCTTTTAACGTAAAATTTTAAAAAAAATAATTAATAATTAATAATTAAAAAATTAATTATTTCAAACAAACGTTAGATTAATGAAAAAAAAAAATCACATGGTATTAATTTCTATATATTATTAAAAAAAAAATTTTTTTTTATTTATTTAGAAGAGTAAACTAAGACTGATATAATTTTATTTATAAATAAAAAAATGTTACAAAATTTTTCAATTTTTAAGTTTATTTTTAATGATGCACCTCAAGCTTGACAATTAGGTTTTCAGGATAGTGCCGCTCCAAGTTATACTGGTATTATAGAATTACATAATACTATAATATTTTATTTAATTGTAATATGTATTGCTGTTTTCTGAGTTTTACTTTCAACAATTATTAATTATAATTATAAAAAAGCTTCATTCATATACAAATATATGAATCATGGAACAATATTAGAAACAGTTTGAACTATTTTACCTGCTTTAGTACTTATAGCTATTGCTTTTCCTTCATTTCGATTACTTTATTTATTAGATGAAGTAATTTCACCTACAATTACTATAAAAATAGTAGGTAATCAATGATATTGAAGTGTAGAATATTCTGATTATACTATTGATAATGAAAATTCTATAGAATTTGATGCATATTTAATTCCTGAATCTGATTTAGAATTAGGTCAATTTAGATTATTAGAAGTAGATAATAGAATTACTGTTCCAGTTAATTGCCATGTTAGAATTATAGTTACTGCTTCTGATGTACTTCATTCTTTTGCTGTCCCATCTTTAGGTATTAAAATAGATGCTACTCCTGGTCGATTAAATCAAGCTTCATTTATTGCAGAAAGAATAGGTACATTTTACGGTCAATGTTCTGAAATCTGTGGAGTATGGCATGGGTTTATGCCAGTAGCTGTAGATGCAGTTTCCGTTCCTAATTATCTTGCTTTCTTAGATTCTTTTGCAGAATAAAATTTTTATTTTTTTTTTTATTAATTAACCCCCCTTTAAATATTTAAATTAAAATAATAAAATATTTTAATTTTTATTAGAAAATAATGGGGAAATCTGACAATGGTAATCACTTGTATTTGCATTACAAATATGATAATTCGAATCTATCTTTCTCCAATTTTTATAATAAAGTAAATTTAATAAAATATATGTTATATTGAGCCTCGGTTGCTTAGTGGTCAAAGCGCTATACTGAAGATATAGATATGAGAGTTCAATTCTTTCCCAAGGCAAAAATATGATTTTAATTATACGAAATTTTTTTAATATTAAAAGTTTAAAAATAACCAAAATTTTTTTAAACAATTAACAAAATAAAATATAAAATTCCAAATAAATTATAATTTTTTTTTTATATTTAAATTTATAATATATATTTTATATTAAGCCGGAATAGTTTAATTGGTAAAACGAATTCCTTGTAAGACTTAAATAGTGGTTCAAATCCATTTCCCGGCATTTTCTGGTATAGTTTTTAAAATTTCAAATTATATAAATCACTACTTTTTAATTCAAGTATTAAAGATTAATAATAAAAAAAATTTTTTTTGAATCTTTTTTTTATATAAGAATATTTACTCTAACATTATATACGTTAAACGCTATCTTTTTATTAATTAACTAAAAAAATATCATTAATTAAACAAAATTTTATTGAAATAAAAATTAAAAAAATTTGAACTTTTAAATTCTAAAGAAATAGTTGTTTAATGAACTAATTTAGGCTTAACAGCTCATTGAATTTTTTATAATATTATTATAAAAAATATGATAGATTACTATATTATTAGTTCTTTGTTTTAATATGAGTTATGTTATCTAATAATTGAATTCTTATTAATAAAACAAATCATAATGTTTATTTTGAATTTAGGCAATATTTAAAACATTTCAATTTTTTTTATCTATTTTTAAAATAATTGTTCAATATTGCTCTGATTTTATTTAATTTAAAAATTATAAAAGGAAAAATCTATTTATTTTATTCATTAACTTTTTTCACTCGTGCTTTATCTTATTTTAAAAAGTTACATAAAATATTTTATGTAAACAAAAAGAAAATTATACCAAAGAACATTTTTAACTTATTAAATCCTATTGCTTTAACTTATTAAAATTATGATGATGGAAAAATACATCATAAAGGTTTAAGAATATGTAATGATTCTTATTCTATACAAGATATTATAAATTTTATAAATGTTTTTATTATATCTTTTAAATTAGAATGTACATATCATATATTTAATAATAGAATTTACATAAAATTAAAAAAAAAATTGAATCTATAAATTAATTTAATTAATTATTCCTTATGTAAACCCAAGTATTAATTTTAAATCAAATTTATACTAATTTAAAATATTAAATAAAATTTTTATTTAACCCTTTTTATAAATATAATAAGTGAATTTATATCCAAATATAAAATATAAAATTTATGTTTTAATGTAAAATTAATAATTTTTTTTTAGTTATAATAATTTATTATATTTGTAATAAGTTATTATCAAAAAAAAATAATAAAAAAAATGATCTTACTTAAAAAAATTTATATTTTTAATCAGATTCTACTTTTCGGCTAAAAAAAATTTTTTTTTATAATATAAAAAAAATAGTTTTAATAAGTCAAAACAAATTTCTTATAAGACTAAAATATTACTTTGAATCCAATTTTTAACAAAATAAAAAATATAAAATTTTACAAATAATAAAATATTACAAATAATAAAATTTTTTTTAAATTAAACACTTATATAAGAATATATATTTTAACAATATATACGTTAGACGCTATCTTTTATTTACTTTTAAAAATAATGATAAAAAATTTCTTTCTTAATACTTTACCTAGATATGGTCAATTAGTTTTATTTGGAGGAAGTGGTATAGCTTTTCTTCAAAGTATTAAAGATAATAGGATTAAAGAATTATATTTAAAGAAAATTAGAAGAAGTAAAATAATTACAAGAAAAAGTAGAAGAATTAGAAAAAGGAAAAAAATTTTTTATTAAATAATCAAATAACGGAAAGTGATAAACAAGTTTTATTTAAAATAGAAAAAAACTATTAAAAATAGTTTAGATAATTTAGATGTATTATGAAATTACTTAGTAAAAGAAAAATCTAATTTATCTCCTAAAAATTTAACTGAATGAAATAAATCTGCAGAAGAAATTTTATCTACTGCAACAAATCAAACAGGAAATTTAGCAGAAATTGTAAAAAAAATATTTAAATAATATTAATCCTAAAGATGGAACAAATAATATAATATCTAATTTAAACTTAAAAAATATATTTAGCAATAATATATTTAGTGGAATGAGTACATTAGAAATTAGTGTTATTATGCATATAAGTGGAGCACTATTTATATTATTTACCCTTTTCACTGTAATTAGTATATTATTTGGAGATATTTTAATTTTAAAATTAGAAGAAAAATATCCTAAATTTGCAAGATTAATACATTTAAGACAAAAAGTTACAATATTATCTTTAATTGTAAACTTTAGTTTAATTTTTTTAGTTTTAATTATTATTATTATTTTTATTAATCTTTATGCTTTATATTATATTTCGTTTATCTATTAAAAAAATTTTTAAATATTATATAAAATATATAAATACAAATTAGAATTTTATTATTCAATATAAAAATTTTAAATTTTTACTTAATTTATAATATTTAAGAATTAAAAAACAACCTTACTTTTTTTTAATTTAATAAACTTTAATATTAAAACTATTCACCTTATTTTTTTTTTACTTAAAAAAATGTTTTAAGAATATAAAATTATAATCTAATTATTTATTTCGTAGTATCATATTAGTAAAATTTCTTAATATTATACAGTTTTATCTTCTTTTTTTTTTAATATCATTATTATATAGTATAATTTTTACCCCCTTTTTTTTATTCACTGAATTTTAACTTTTATTAAAATTCAACTTATTAAAAAATAATTGAGTTGTAGTTTAATTTGGAAAAACGTCATTTTTTGGTGATGAATTATATCAGTTCGAGTCTGATCAACTCAGGTTTTCCTATTTTATTACTAAAATTTATTTTTTTTTTATTTTTATTTAATTAAATTTTAGTTCGATATTTTTATTATATCTAATTTTTTATAGTTTATTGATTTATTATATTTATGAAATTTAAGTTTATTATTGAAATTAGTAATTAAATAAATTTTTATATTTTTTATATTTTAATTATTATTAATTTAATCTCCATAAAATACCTCTTAAAGTTTTAATTTATTATTTATTATTTATTTTATTTTTAACTGAATAATTAAATTAAAGATTTTTTTAATTTTTTTTTGTAGTAAAAAATTTTTCATAGTAAATTAAGTTAGACTTTTTATTATTTAATTGCATATAGTATTTAAAATATTTACTATTTTTACAATTTTTATTTATTTTTTAATTATTTTTTTTATCTTGAGTTATAACAAAACCAAACAAATTTTTTTTAATATATTAAATTATTTTTTATAAATTTTATTATTTTTATTTTTTTTTTTAGTTATAAGAGTATAGAATATTTATGATGAAATATTCTTGTCACTAAAAAGGGTATTGTAAATAAAAAGTTTTTTGTAAATTTCTTTTTTATTTATTTTTATTTAAATTTTTGTAAATTTTTCATATTTTTTTTTATTATATTATTTTTTGTTGAATTGAATATAAAGCCATTTAATAACTTCCTCTGAAAATTAGAAATAATTTGTTAATATATTAACAAATTACACTGATATCTCTAAATAGTATTTTTATTTTATAATTTTAATATTTTTGTTACAGATAATTTATATAATTTAACCCATTTTTTTTTTACAATTACTTTTGCTCTTTGTAACCTCCGCTACTATAGTAGCAATATTTCTAAATTTATTATTTTGTTTCTTAAATTAAAAATAAACAAAAATACTTATAAATTTTTAACAAATATTAATTTATAAGTGTATGTAAGCATTGTTTTAAGTAATTAAAATACAAAATTTAATTATAATAAACTATTTTTGTTTAATTCTTCTTTTTTTTAATATTTAGTTTTTAATTTTTTATCCTTTTTTTTGTACCTTATTTTTACACTATTAAAAGATTTTTATTACATCTATTAAAAGTTTTTTTTTTATTTTTAATCCTTTTACCTAATTTATTATTTACATATATTTGTTAATTTTAACTCTTAATATTTTATTTTATTATTTATTTAAATTTATTAACCACTTTTTATATTTTTGTTTTTTCTTTGGTTTATTTTTTTTTTATATTTATTTTAATATACTTTAACTCATTTATTTAGATTTATTATTATTTTTACAGAATAATAGAAGTAAATATTTTATTTTTACATGTAAATTTATTCTTGAAAAGTAATTTAATTACTTTAATTTTTAATCTTAATAGTTAACATTTTGATAATTATTATATATTTATCTTACTTAATATCCCTTGGGAAAATAACACATACGTAAATTATTAGATACTTAAGGAATGTTCTCTAACTAATTAGTAAATTTCTCAATTAATTGTATTTTTATAATATAATTCATATTAATTAGCCTTTATATATAACTTAGTCTTTAAGATAAAGACAAAACAAAATAAAAATTTAAATATGAAAAATCATTATCATATTTAAATTAATCACACGAATTTTAATAATTCTTCTTCTAATTTAAAATCAAATGACTCTAATATTAATCATATTCATGTAATTAACAAAATTAAAAAATCAAATTATTTTTATTCACTTACATATAATAAACAAAATAAACAATTAATTAAAATTAATACTATTTCTGATAAATTTAATAAAAATTTATTAAATTTTAAAAATAAAAAAATTTTTCTATTATTTTTAAGGTAAATCTTTTACCTTTTTATGCAATATTATAACTTATACTTTAGTTTAAATTTCCTATAAAACCTAACAAGAATTATTATTATCTATAAAAATAACATAAAAAAAAAATATATAAATATAATTGAAGGTAGGTAAAATAAAATTAGCTGATAGGTTTTTAATTAAAATATAGTTTAATTGTTTTTTACGTTGAGAGAATCGAACCTTCCTAATTTTACCGATAAATTAAAATTAAAACATCTAGTATATCGCACTTTAAATTTTAGTTTTATATTTTTTATATAAATAAATTGGAATTAAAATTTTTACTTAATATTTCAAATTTATAATACCTTACATTATTTAAACTTTATTTAAATATTTTTCTTTTTTATTTATTCTACTTTTTGATTAATATCTAAAAAATAGTGTTATCTGTGATATCTTGTGCTATCTATATAAAAATGATAACACTAGGAAATATAGAATAAATTGCTATCAGTGTTCTCTATTTATATATTTTCTTTTTATATATTATAGAAAAATTAAATTATTAAAAAAATGGGGGTTAATTAAATTTTAAATTAAGTTTTAATTTATCAAAAACAAAAATTTTTTTATACATTTCAAAAATTTCATAAAATAAACTTTATTTATTATATAATAAATCATATAAAAATTATAAATAAAATTAAAATTTTTTTGTTATTAGAATATAACACTTTTAACACTTAATAACCCTTTTTAACACTTAATTAGTCTAGGTATTTTTATTGAAATGTTGAAAAAAGTGTTAAATTGCTAAAATTTAAATATTTGAGTAAATGGGTGATTAATTAATTTTATTGTTGAATATCCAAAAAAAAATATATATGTTAATGTAAAAAATTTTTTAATAAATTTTCAATTTCCTTTTCAATATAAAATTATATTTAATTATAATTAAGAATTTTTACTAAATTCTTTATTATTATTTTGTGAATTTTTTATAGTTAATCAATTATCAATTTTCAATTCTTTTAATAAATTTTCAGAATATATATTTTATTTGCTAAAATTTTCAAAGAAAGAGGTAGTAATAGATATTTCATCTATTACTAATCCTGTATTCATTCTACTTTTATCTATTTTTCATTTTTGTTGTATCAATAAATCTGATAATAATATATTAAATTGTCTAATTTTAATAATGTCTATTACATAAATTTTTGCTCAAATTTTATAAGCACCATATAATGTTTCATAATTACTATAGTTATTATATTTATTACTGATTTTTACGTAAGAATATTTATCTTGTATTAAACAATCTTTTACAAATTTATTTAAAGGATTTACATGTATTGTATTTGAATTTATATTTTCTGTTATTTTTAAACCATCTTGATTTAATATTACTAATCAAAAAAATTGAATTTATTAGAAATATTAAATTTAATAACTAAAAATAATCATATATCTTTAGTATCTAAGTTAGATAAAGTAGTAAAAGGTTATATAAAATATTTAGAATATAATTATCCTTGTACAAATACAACACTGAGAACTAAAGTAATTATAACAAATTCTTCAGGAAATAAATTAGAATTCCCAATAGGAATAAATCAAAATATTTAAGAGGGAGTTTTAGATATATTAACAATATATATGATACAGAATATAAAAGACCAAATATCTAGAATAGTAAGTTCAGAAATAACAAGAGAAAACTATATTGTACAATTAGAATTTAAATATGAATTATATGAATATAATTTATTAGAATCTTTGTTTAATCCCTTGTTCTTTTTAATAAATATCAACTTGAAAAAAACGATATCAAAATTAAGTTTAATATTACAAAAAAGAAATTATGCTACAGTAAGTGATAATAATGAAAATCTAGAAAATTTAAATATATATTAGTAGAAAATTTAGATAGTTCTATAAAACTAAGTATAAAAGATTATTTTACATATTTAAAGAATAAATATAGTACATCGATAATAGTAAAAACTACAGTAAGTCTAGTAACTTCAACAGAAGAAAAAATAGAATTACCTTTATCTCTATTACATAGATTAATTGAATCAGATGAAGAACAATTATCTGCATTAATATTAGAAATAATATTAGAAAAAACTATAAAAAATTCAAATATATACTTAGGAAAAAAATATGTGGAACAGAATATAAATATGTAATATTTGATGAGAATGAATTACTAGAAAGTTTATTCAATCCACTAAAATTAATAAAAACTATACTAAAAGAATTATCTTCAGCTTCAGATATTGAAATAATTAAATCTTCTAGTTCTAAATTTACAGAATTAAAGAAAAATTATTAAGAATATAAATTAAATATTATATTTAAAGGAGTAAACACAACAAATATTAATAATTTAGTAAATAAATATTTTATATATTTAATCAATAAATATTCTTTAGATTGTGTATTTGAAACAAAAATAATATTATATACAAAAGAAAGATGGAGGTAAAATATATTTTTCAATAAATTTAACTCATAATTTAAGTGAAACTAATGAATGAAAACTAACAGTATTATTAGAAGATTGTATATTAAGTTATATTTATAAAGATATAATAAAATATAAAAATTTAACAAAAATAGTGTTAAAATATACATGAAAATGTGAAACAAATAATACTAATACTATTAATACAAAATTATTAGAAAGCTCTTTTAATCCTTTATTCTTTATAAATTTTATAAAAATAAAAACAATTATAATAAAAAAATAGTTAAAAAATATAAAAAATATAATTAATAAAGCAAGTCCTGTAGAAATACCTTTACCATCTATACCTCCTTTAAGACCGATTGACAAGCATCTACCATTAATACCGGTAGATACTCCTATAAATGCTCCAATAAAATATTTATAAAAAATAATATAATACAAATAATATTAATAGGAATATTTTTATATATAATAAATATATTAATAACAAAAATAGATTTAGTAATAAGTATATATTTATTACCAAATTATTTAGAAAAGATCGAAGAATTATTATTATGATCAAATAATAGATAGTTTGTATATAATAGATGAAATAAATAAAGAAGAATTATTTTTAAAAGAAAATAATTTATTTATTTTAATATTATTAAATGTGAAAAATAATATTTCGAAAAATTTATCAAGAATATTAAACAAGTTAAATTTCACTCAATTATGATTATTTTGATCTTCTATAAGCTTAACAATAAAATGAATAATTATAATATCTTTAGGTAAAGAATATTTATTTCTAACAAACTGAATGGTTTCTAATTCTTTATCTAAAGAACAATCTGTAGTAGACGAAACAGAATGATATAATTTAAATAGATACATATATTTTATTAGGTATAAAGATAATATACCATTAAGTTCAGTAAATAATGAATTGTTGACAATATTTAAAGATGAAATAGATGATTGATTACTAAGTATACAAAAAGTTAATAATAATCAATCTGGAAATGCTAATACACAAAAAGAATTAACTCCAAAGTCTGAAATAAATGTTGAAGATAAAATGACACAAGAAAACTTTGATAATGTTTTAGAAAATGAATTAATAAATTCAATATTAGACTCATCAGATATTTTTACAAATTTAGATATAGATCAATCATTTATTCCAATATTCTTTATATTAATTAATTATAAAAAATTATTAACAATTAAAAATAATATTACGAAAAAAATAATTAATTTATTAAGTAAATTGAATATTACACAATTATGAATAATATGAACTATAATCGTTACAAGTATAAAATGAAGTATTATAATATATTTTGGTTTAGAACATTCATACTTAAAAAATTAGATAAATTCAGAATTTTTAAATAATATGACAATAAATAATTCATCAAATATTAAAAATAAAAACATTAATAAAACTTTAGATATTTTAGAAGGGAATTTAAATGAAAATATTTCTGAAGTATCAAAAGAAAATAGAAATGTATTTAGTTTTGATAAAGTAAAAACTAATGAAGATAAAGAATTATTATGTAAGTTATATAGATTATTTGGTAATGAAGATCCAAAGTTTGGAAAAGAATTATTTGAATTCTTAACAAAATCTTATATTCCATTATTTTTTACAATCGCATATCACAAAAAAAGTAATTCAATATACTTTAAAGTTTGTAAAACTTTTTAGTTAAATATTTTTTTTTTTTTTTTATAAAATAAAAAAATATTTAATTTCAATATTTATAGTTTACTTATTATACCATTTTGAATTAATAAATATATTAAATATTGATTTATTAACATTAAATTATTGACCTAAAGAAAATTTATTAAAAAAAGTTAAAGATTTTATTAACATTATAATTTCAATAAATCCTTTAAATACAATATCCCCAAATATTTCTCTAATACCTTCATCTGAAAAAATAAAAATAGTAATAGTATCAAATGAACAAATAAATTCAATATTAAATACAGAACATTCTGTATTACCATTATTACCGTTAATATTTAGAAAGAAAAAAGGTAAATTTAAAGAAAATACACAGTTAGATATTGAAGTAGATAAAATATCTGAAAATATTGAATATATTCCATATCCAAAGACTAGTAATAGAGATGAAAAAGTAGCAAAAGCTTCAGATAATTTTAATATGCTTGAATAATATAAAAATAAAAAATTATATGGAAACGAAAGTAATTCAGATTTAACTGACTCATTAGATATTGATAGTGATTTTCCAATACAAAGTTCACATTCAATTAGTTCTTTAAGTAAATATTCAAAAAATACTTCTATAAATACATCAAGTTCGACAACAGTAAATTATGGAGAAATAATAAGTAGAAACATAGTAGAGTGAAATACAAATGTAAATATAAGAATAACTAAAATATTTTATCCAAATCTTTAATCTAATCCAGATTTAAAACCTAGTCAAAATAAAGAATTACCTCCACTACCAACAGAAGTAGAAGGTAATTCTATATCCGAAAATATAAATTTAGAAAAAAATTTAGAAATAACTAAAAAACGTTTACTAAATGATATAATTGCATATTTAGAAATAGAAGGAGATAAATTATTTAAAAATTCTATTGATGGGAAAAATATATCTCCATTAAGTAATACGTTCGGAGTAATATCAACTCCTATAACAAACAATATTTCATTGTTTGATTTAACTTTATTTACAATATCTAATGAAATATAAAGTTTACCTTCTTTAGAAGAACAAGATAAAGAAATATATAAAAAATTATCTAAAGCTATAAAAGAAATAAATAACTTATCTATAATACTATTCTTCTTTACATTAATAAATAATAAAAATAAAAAAATTAATATAATATATAAATTAATCTTACCTATTTTATTAATATTAATAAAAAAATTATTCTAATTTTTTTGATATCAATTTAATTTCTAATTTAGCTATTAATTTAAATTGTATTGATAGTGTAAATTTATCTATTCTAAATATGTCTATTCTTGAATTAGAAAATTGAGTACCATGATTAGAAGATATTCCATTAATTACTAATACATATTTACCGAGTTATATAGAAGCGATACAAGATATAAATTTACCAAATTATATAGAATCAATAGTAAATAAACCATTACCGGAAATTCCAAAAGAATTACCTGAATTACCACTAATAGATTTAAATATTCCATTCTTTATAATATTAAAAAGTAAATTTACAAATAAAAATTTAATAAACTATTTCTATAATTTTAAAAGAATTTTAATATTAAAATTAAGAAACAATAATAAATTTCTAATATCTTTAATTTTATATAATATTTTAACCTTTATATTTTGCTTAACCCCCTTTACAATAAATTTTATAAATTATTTATTTCCATTTTACGATATTTCTATAAATTTCAATATTTTTACTCGCTTAATTACCTATTTAGAACATTTTAAATTTTATATTTTTGAAATTTTTAGTGAGATAGGTAATCAGGGCAGAGATATTGACATTGATAAAATAAATAGTTCTGGGTTAATTTCTTATCAAGATAATTTTAATGAAAATAAGACAGAAAATAAAACTTTTACAAATAATTTAGACTGTGAAAATTTTGAAAATGGAGAAAACATTAATAAAAGTAATAATAATTTTCAAAATTTTTATAAAAGTAAAAAAATTTTGAATTACTACTGCAATAGTAATTACAGCATCAATATTAATTTGATATTATATAGCTTCTTCAAATATAGAACATTTAAAAGAAATTAATCAGTATAATAATGCTTATAATGATCTAAAAGAAAATTATTTAGATCTAATAGACGAAAACAATTACAACAGAATGATGTTGGACAGTCTATATCATAACATTCTTCAACAAAAAGATAAAATTATTTCGCTTAAATATAAAATATATGAATTATCAAGAGGAAACCATAGATTAATTACTGAACTTAATGCTAGAAAAGAATCTTGAGAAATAATAAAAAAATATTTAGAAGAATAAATTTAAAAAATATTAAAATATAAAAATAAATTAAAGGATCAAAAAAAACATCCATTAAACTATATACTTTTTATAAAAATTAACCCAGGCACGAATCGAACATGCTATATATCTCCTACCCAAAAGGAGCGATATTCCAATTTATCTTCTACCGTTTATTTATAATATCTTTTTTTTAATTTAGTAAATTTTAAAATTAATTATAATATATTTAATAATAATTTAAATTTATTTCGAATTTCATAATATACCTATGTATTTTTAATTAGAAATATAACAAAATTTAAATTTTGTTTTTTTTTTTTAATTTCTTTTTTTATTCCTTAATTATATTTAACTAGTTTTTAATATTAAAAGTAAATTTTAAAAAGTATAGTTAAGAAGTATTGATATTAGCTTATAAATATATTTAAAATATTCAATTATAATTACTCGTAAATTTTTATTATTTTTACTTTTTTATCATTTTTTTTTTTAATAAAATTTTAACTTTGTTACCTAATTTATTTTTAATTTTTTCTTTATTTTAAAAAATTTTTTTTATAAGCAATTTACTTAGAGTTTTTAAATTTAATTTTATATTTATTTTATCTAAATACTTTTTATTAGATAATTAACTTAGAAATTTTTGAATATTATAAATACTTGGAGAAATAGATGAAAACTTAGGTATTTTAACTCTATTATATCATAAAGTTTGTAGTTTCATTTCAACATGATATTTTTCTATTGAACCTTATTAAGAAAAAAAGTGATATTGAGAAGAAGATTGATATTCTAAAAATAATTAATTTCAATTAAATATAAAATTGTAATAATTCTATTTTTTAATTGTATATTGTAAAAATATTCAATCTTTAATATTTTTTTATATTATATTTTTATATCTATATTCAAAAGAATAATATTTTTTTTAATATAATTATCTTTGTTTTTTAATATTTCAATTTATCTAATTAAAATATTAATATTAAGATTAATATTAAAAAACATTCTTTAAGTTTAAATTAATTAATTAATTTAATTAACCTCCCCCTTTTTTTAAATTAAAAAATTTTTTTTATGACATATCTATGTTGGATGTTAATATTTTTTTTTAGGATTCATCTATTAATTATAAATTATTTATTGTTCTTAAGTAATATAAGCTAATTTATGAAAAAAAAAAGAACTATTATGAATCATTTTTATTATATTTATAAAATAAAATATAATATATTTTTCAAAGTTGATTCAGACTTTACAATTTTTTTCGGATTAAAACAACACTAAAAATTATTTTATTAGATAACAAACTTAATATGTATAAAATTTATAATAATGTTAATTAAGGTTTTTTATATTAAATAAACTATAGTTAAAAATTAAATAGAATTAAAATTTTCTCTTATTTTTAATTTCATATTATTTAAAAGACTCTTAAGTATAATGGTTACTACAATTAGCCTTCAATTAATAAGTATAAGTTCGAATCTGATAAGAGTTATAAAAACATCTAAGTTTAATTCTAAATTAAATTTTTAAATATAAAAAGAGATTTTAGTAAAGAATTAAAAAAAAACAGAAAAGAAATAAGAAAGGGGGTTAATTAAATATTTTTTTATGTTTCATTATTATTATTTAAAACCTTTTTGTTTTAAATATAATTTACACATACCTTCTAAGTTAAGATAAAAAATAGCAAAAAAATAAATTATAAACAAAGAAATAATTATTATAATAATAATCATCATAATTATATTAAACTCTCTTATTTTTGTAAAAATATTCAATATTTTTAAAATTCAATACTTTAATTTTATACTTTTTTCAGTTGAAAAAATTTTATCTAATCAAGTTAATTTATAATTTAATGAAAGTATTAATTTAGATATCACTGTAATTAATAAAAATAAAATAAATATTAAATTTATTATATTTAAAAGTAAAATACAAGCTAATAAAATTTCTACTGAATTTTCATCTAAATATTCAATAAATGTATTTTCATTAGGACTTTTAATAAAACCTTCTCCTGGAGAAGGGGGAGTTTCTGTTTTATTATCACTAACATTATTTAAATTTTCAGTTTGTATTTTGGATAAAGATCTATTAATAGCAGTTCCACCAATATGTATTAAACCTCCAGCAGCGCCACCAGCAATACTTAAACCTAGTCTTGTTGTAGGATTTTGACCTGCACTGACTGAAGCTCCTGCTGCAAATCCAGCACCTATACTACCAGATAAACCTATTTGAGAAGCTGCTTGTGAAATACCTGTCTCAATAATTTTACTTGAAGCTTCTATTGCTGTTTTAATAACTTTTTCTGCATGTAAATGAGTATGTAATTCAATATTATTAGAACTTTGTTTAATTAAATCTGGATTATTTTGAATAGTTTCTATATTATTAGAACTTGTCTTATTTTCATTTAGAGAATTACTATCATTTTTTATAAAAGAATCTTTATTTTCTTCTGAATTATTAAATTCAGATTCTGACAAATTGCTTACTCTGAATTGATTTTTAATCACAATAATATTAAATAAATTTACAATTTTATATTTTAAATTTTTAATTGTATATTTTTTTTTTAAATATTTTATAAATTCAATAATTAAAAAAGATAATATACAATATATAATTAAACATAAAAAAATTTTATAAGAAAAATTTATAAATAATTCAATATTATTTATATATATTCTATAGAATATAAAAGTAGCACCTAAAAATTTAAATAAAATTAAAATTTGTTTTATAAAAAAATTTTTTTTCAATTGTAATGTAAAATTTTTTATAAAATTAAATAAAGAAATAAAAAAAATATGAAATAATTGAACAATTACTATTATTAAAATAATATGACCTCAAAAAAAGGTAATTAAAATTTGATTATAAAACAAAACAATTAAAAAACATATTTTACTAATAATACGAATTACTATATAGTTATTGAATATTTTTAAATTATTTAATAGTAAAGAAAAAAAATAAACATAAACAATCCGTTTATTTATACTTATTATTATATATTTCATATAAAAAAATAAAAAAAAAAAAGATTAAAATTTATAATTTTTTTAAATTATTAATACCAAGAAGATTTGAACTTCTACATATTTCCCATCAAGAAATTATTCTAACCCTTAAATTATGAGTATTTTAAATAAAAAAAAATTTTTTTTTATAAAAATTAAGATAGAACTAATATTTTTCTAAGTAATAAATTATATTTACTTAATAATTTTGATTCCTGAATTTTTCTATTCTTTTATATTTTAATATAATTTAAAATATAAAAAAAATAAAGTTAAAAATTATTTTTTATGATTTACTAAAAAAAAATTAATATTTTAAGTTTAAATAATAAAGGGGGGTTAAATTTAAAAAATTTTTTTTATTTTTCAATATTTGATTTTGAATTTAATGATATAGCTCCAGATCCTATTTCTAATATAAAACCAACAGTTAGAATTAAAAAAAAAATTAAGGCAATTGAGAATCCAAATATATTTACTTGATATAAAGACATAGCTATAGGAAATAGAAGTAAAATTTCTAAATCAAAAATTAAAAATAACATAGCAACTAAGTAAAAATGTATATTGAAATTAGATCGTGTTTGACCAGTTATACTAAGAAACCCGCATTCATATGCAGAAACTTTAGAATCATAAGGTACGCTCGCAGATAATAAAATATTTAATATAAGTAAAATTAAAGATAAAATAGGTATAAATATTAATAACATTAAAATTGGTTTCATTAATATGTAAATAAAGATAATGAAAGCAATCGCATGCTACTTAATAAAATTGAAGGTTTAAGAACAAATAATATTAACATTATTGTTATGTTAGAAATTAAAAAACTATGAATATTACTTAATTGATAAAAAAATTTAAAATTTTTTATATTATAAAATTCAAAATTTTTAATAATTTTTTTTCCTTGATTTTTTTTTTCATTTTTAATTAAAATTTTTGAATCTAAAGGTTGATAATTTGTATTATTTATTTGCCAAAAATCTTTATTAATATAAAGATTTTTTGTAAATATATTTAAAGTATTTAAATTATTTGTATTTTTATTTAAATTATATTTAGATATTATATCAAATTTAAAAATATAAATTAATATGAAAATTAATTCAATTTCTTTAAAATAATTAGTATGAATTAATTCTTGATAGTTATTATATTTCTTATTAATATTTGCATAAATTACTAAAAAAATTTTTTTTATATCTGAAATAAAAAAATTCAAATTTTGAGTAGAAAATATTTTTATTTTTTCTTTTCCTCATAAATAATTATTATTAGTTTTTATTATAGTTATTTCATGAAGAACATTAATAATTCTTAAATAATAAGAAGCACTAATAACACTAGTTAATATAGCTATAACAGAGATGAAGTAATAACCACTTTGAATTGCAGAATATAATACAAATTGTTTAGAAAAAAATCCTATTAAAGGAGGAATCTAGTTAATTAATATTATTATAAAATTAATTTAAGTGATCTCAAGAATAATTTTTATTTATATCATATTTCATTAAATTACTATATTCTTTAAGTTTTTTTGCACCCTCTATTGTTTTATATTCTTTATTTTTATTTAATTTATGTATTTTTTCTAAATTTATTTGAGAAAAATATTTATAACCAAAAAGAGGATATTTACTTAAATAATCAAACAATACAATTTTTGATTCTAATTTATCAGTTCAAATTTCTAATGCTTTTTCTACATAAGATTCTTTATTTCTATTTACTATTTTTATTTTTGTTTTTAAAAAATCAGCTATTTTTTCCATAAAAAAATAATTAGAAACATTTAAAGTTGGATCTAACTTTCTATTATATGTTTGTTTTTGACTGACTAATTCTTAAATAATAAGATAAATTTATAGGTAATTCTTTTTTATTTAATTTTCAAATTAAATAAAAACTTCCATCAGCTTCTAATATTCCTGAAAGTCAACTAGAATTACTTAAAGGAGTAGTATCTATATTTAATAAAGGAATAGAATAATTAATTTTTAAATTAAATCAAGTAATTAAACGGTGTAAAGCTTCTATTTTTGGAGTTCGCATATAACCATTAATTAATTTAACTAATTTTTGTAAAATAGATTGTTTTCTAATTATTAATCTACCACTTTGGCCATTAGGTCTAATTGTAATAAAACCTCCATCTAATACTTCTATTATCTATTATTTTTTCAAATAGAAGAATATCTTTAATATCAAATGCTATTTCAATATGTGGTATTGTTTTTACTTTTTTAATTTCATTTTTAATTGGTGTATATATAGAACCATCTCCTTCTATTAAACCAGCAAAATATGAATTTAACTGATTATTTTTTAAATTACTTATATGTTTTGTAGAATAAAGTCTTTTATTAGAAAAAGAATAAAAAATTGATTTTTGATTTTTAATAGTATTTGATTTTAATGTATTCAATTAAATAATATTATTCATAAAGTATAAAATCTAAAATAAAATTTTATTAAATAAGATTAATTAATTGGACTTTATCTTCATTTTTTTTATAAAATGTATCATGTAAAGTCTCTGAGGATTAAAAATTATTTTTTTATGTTTAAAAAAAAAAATATAGGTTCCTTCTGATTATCCATCTTATATCCATTAAGATTATAACTTTAAATTTTTAATTAATAAGTACTTAAGGCTTTAGGAATTCTTAGAATTTAATGAAATTTTTAAGTAATAGTCTTTAAAAATTTTTTATATTAAATTATTTTTAATATAGGAAAAATTAATAAATATATATTTTAACTATTACAGCAAGCAAACCTCATTTTACCTGCCATAGAAAATAAGCAAATACTTAAACTTAAACTAATTAAAGGATTTAAAAGAAATTGACCTTTTAATTCAGATATATATTTAATATCTGTATCTATTAAATCTTTTTTTATTTCTTTTATTAAATTAATTATAATTGAATTTTTAGATCTGAAAATATTTTCAGGTAATAAAATAAGTAAATTTTCTAATTTTATAATATTTAAAATTAAATTATTAGATTTAATTGTATCTAATATAGTAGATATAATACTAAAATATTTATTTTTTTTTATTATTTTTATAACATTTTTTTGAAGAATAGAATTATACATTAAATAAGATAAAGCTATTAAAATTAAAAAAGTATTTAAATTAGTTAAAGAATATTGAATAATATAAAATAAAAAAGATTCTATAGATTGTTCAGTAGAAATAGCTAATGCTAATAAAATAAAACCAATATGAGAAATTGTACTGTCAAAAAAAATCAAATTTACCATACAACTTAGAATATAAACAAAGGGTCACTTATTTCAGAAATAGAAATTTGATACTATGCCCACCTTTAGGGAGAGGTTTCGCTAGATTATAATACTCTTGCTTACGCAGGATTCGTTAATTATTAAACTTTTTTCAAAGACTAACTTTTTCAATGTACTGCTTATTAATATTTTTAATAATTTACTCTAATTCTCTACCAGTATTCATACCAGCTTTTATTCTAATAATTTCAGAAGACCCTTCTTTAGTTAAATGATCTCCTTTTTTAATTAGTTCCGCTACTTTTACTCAATCTAAGAAATCCTTAGCTTTTAAACCTCGAATAGGGTGTTGAATACAAAATGGTATAATTATGTTATAATTATCAGAGAATTTAGTACACTGAAAATATCCTCATTCTTTTTGAATAGGATTTATATATTGACCACATTTGAAAAATATTACAAAACTTTTTAATAATTCCTCATTTCGAATATGTTGAGTTATTTGAAAAACTAATTGAACACCTACTCCGGCTTTATTTCTACCTTTGGTTATTTTTATAAAGAAACATCCATCACCAGTAATAAATCCGGCCATTCATTCGGGATGAATTATTTCTGCTTTTGGTAGTAAGGGTCGAACTACTGGTATAGTTTTAGGGAAAGCTGCTTTTAATACTTCTGATAGTCCTAAATTTAGTGAAGCTCGAATATTTATAATTGCTTGAAGACCTTCCAGTTTTAAGTGTTCTCCTTGTTCCATCAACATTACTATTTTTTTAAATAAAATATAATCAGCCTGTTTTTCGGTAATTAAAAAATATTTATCAAAATGAGGTATAATTTTATTTAAGATTTGTTTTGGAGAACTTACTCTAAAAGCACACATATCATTCGAGTTTGTAACTATAATTCCAATCCTATCAAAATATGCTTGAATAAGTTTTAATAATTCTAAATCTTTTTTATGAAGTCCTATTTGAAAAATAACTTCCACTCGCCATCCTAACTTATGGCCTGCACTTTTTCTTACTATACATACGAAAGAGCCTTCAGCATCTGTCAATCCAGTAAAAAAGAAAGGGTTAAATTTATTATTTATAGTATGCGCAGAGGAAGAAGTACTATAAAATCTAGCTATGTATTTTTCTTTTTCATTAGTTATTATTGAAAATAACCGTAATTGTTTATTTACTCTAATTTGGTTAGGTAAATTGTGAGATAGAGAAAAAAATTTTTCTCTGTTAGAGTATACCTTAAATGAATTGGTTTAATTCATCAACTACCGTCTACTCGTTGCTCTTTTACATAATTCGGTGTGGTGTGAACTATGATTTAGATCCGCGATTACCCATTGCTCTTTCGATTATCTTATAGCTTATTACCATACATGAGTAATTAGTTCATCCACTTATATTTTTTCAAATATAGCTTAGTACTATAAGTTTTAAGGCTTCCCCGGAGTTTGATAGTTAAGCTCACAATTGTATTTCTCATATACTATAAGCTAATAATCGTTTTATCCGAGTTTGAGCTAATCCTACTATTGTACCTAAAATTAAAGATAATAATGAACTTATTAGTAATAAATATCTTATTTCTGTAAAATTATTTATTCAATCAATATTCAATATTTTAATATTACTTATTTCATTAATTGAAAATATAAAATTAGTAATTAAATTATTATTTACTAATTCTAATTTATTTAAATTTTCAATTATATTAGATTCAAAATTTAAACTAACAAAATGTAAATATAATTCTAATAATAAAATTAAAATAGAAATTTTTGGTATTATAGTTAATCAAATAGTAACTATAGTTGGACTTTCATCGTAAACATCTGGTGCTCAATTGTGCAGAGGAGCAGCAGCTATTTTAAATAATAAACCTACAATTATAAAAATAATACCTAAGTTTAAACCTTGATTTATGTTATTATATCCAGTTACAGAAATTAAACTATAAATAGAATCAAAATTAGTTAATCCTGTAAAAGAATAAATTAAACTGCTACCAAGTAAAATTAAACAAGAGGAAAGACTTCCTAATAAAAAATATTTTAAACCAGCAGAAGTTGCACTATCTGAATTTCTAAAAATTGTAGATAAAATATATAATCCAAAAGATTGTAACTCTATACTTAAATACATAGAAATTATATCTGCAGAAGAAATTAATAAAGATGCTCCTAATGTACTAAATAATATAATTAATGAATATTCTGTTAAATAAATTTTTAGTTTATTAAATTTAATTTGTAAATTATTTGAAAATTTTGCAATATTACAAATATTATTGTTAATTAAAGGTCATGAAATTAAAATAAGAGAGCCAACTAAAAATATGAAAGTGTCCATAAATTGAGTAATTAATGTGACATGAAATAAACCATTAAAAAGTCCTATACCGGATCCCATTAAAGGAATATTTATTGCATTTAATGCTAATAAACCGGAGTATATTAATATAATAGACGATAATCTATTATATATATTACTGTTAATATATATATTTATAGAAGGTAGGGCAATTGCCACTATTAAAATGATTATACTTAAAAAAATCATAACTTTAAGCCATAAATTTATAATTTAAAGGGGGTTAATTAAATAAAAAAAATATAAATAATAAAAATTAATTAAGATTGAACAGCTAACATTTTAAATGCATGGAAAGGTATAGGACTAGGTAATGTTCATTCTATAGTACTTGATGAGTCTTCATATGTTTTACTAGTTATTTCATTTATATAAGTATAAAAAGATGGTACATATCAAGGATTATTAGAAGCATAATTTTCATTAGTAAATAAATCATAAATTATATAACCAAATAATATTGTTCCTATTACAGATATTAATGAACCTAAACTAGAAATACTATTTCATCCACTGAAAGCATCAGGATAATCTGGTATTCTTCTTGGCATCAATTTATTTATCAAAGGGGAATTTAAACCCTAAGTTCCCAATATTACTATTGGATTTAGACTATGTCATTAATATTTTTAAATTAAAAAATAATATAATTATAAAAATATTACCGGGAGCTCGTGTCGGGTTTATTGTAGATGTTACTCACCCATTAGTCGTTGAACTCGCATACTATCCTTTTTTTTTTTCATTATACACCATAGTATGATAAGCTGCAAATTGACCTAATTTAATATAGGCTTTCTTGCAATTCACCCGATTTCCAAATATTTTTAAATTTAAAAAAAATATTGGGGCAAAATTAACTATAAAATATTAATGAAGTTTTTTACGACTAAATATTTTACCTTTATAAGGTAAACCATTAATAATATATTTAGTTAAAGTATCTTTTCCCATTTTAAATTATTTAGAACAATTTATAGTATAAAATTGACCAATAAAACTCATATTTAAAGAATGATGAACATAAACTAATTTAGTTAATTTAGCTATAGTTTCTGGACTTTTAATTTTTCCATATTGTGGATTATTAATTCCTAATTTATCTCGTATTTGCATATTTATAAACTCTTGAGATTTTGTTTTGCCATACATAGGATTTAATGTTCCTGATCGTTTAATACTAAATTCTGCTTTGTGTTTATATCCTTTTGTAGAACCTGCGTTAAGTGATAAATTTATTAATTTATCTTTATATTTACTAAATAATATATCAAGGTAAAATTGTTCACGTGTAATAATTAAATTTTTACTTATAAAACCTGATGGTCCTAAATCTTCAAGTATAGCTAAATTAAAATTAGAATGACCATAAAAACTTAAATTATTATATATTGGATAATTTTTACGTAGTATACTAGGTGTTCAATAACTTAATAAACGTGTTGCACCATTTCAGGCATTACCAACATATATTTTACCTGTAATTAAATTAAATCATTGATAAATAATTGATCTTTTTTTATTTTGTAAACCTATTAAATTTCTTTCTAAATTAGGATTTTTATATAAACGTATAGGTTCTACTAAAAATACAGGTTTTAAATGTGGACCAAAAGGGATATTTTTATTGTATTTAGATAATACAATAAAAGTTGATATAACATTATTAAATATATTATCTATATGATATATTAAATCTGTAATTAATTTAAAATTAAAAAATAATAAATTTATTTCTCAATTTATATTTAAAATTTCAAAAATATTTATAATTAGATTATTACCTGCCAGACCTAAAAAGTGTTGAGGAAAAAAAGTTAAATTAACTCCTACAAACAATGTTCAGAATTGTATATTACCTAATAATTCATTTGGTAATTTACCAATTATTTTTGGTGATCAATAATAAAATCCTGCAAATAATGCAAATACTGCACCCATAGATGAAACATAGTGAAAATGCTTATTATTTTAAATTTAAAATAATGATTGGACTATCTCTTTATCTAATTTTATCCACAAAAGGAATCTTGAATCATAAAGGATTCTTATATTGTATTCAATCTAATAAAAAATCAGAATAAATTTTAAAATTTAAGCTATCTTTTGGATCATTTTTATAATCCCTTATAGGTATAAACTGTTTAATTTTAGTAACTCTATAAAATTTAAAATCAGAATATAATCTATTTTTCATAAAAAAATCATATAAATAAATCATACCACTAACTGTTTGATATTTAAAGGCAATAGATTTATATTCTTTATTTAATTTATTATTTTTATGCTTACGAAGAAGAATATATGGTTTATAATATGGGATTGTATTATTAAAATTAAGTTTTTTTGTATAGTTATTATACTTAAATTCTAAATTACATTCTATTCTATTAGAATTAAAATTAAAAACAATTGAACCATCAGTATCTATTAGACCAGCAAAATAAGGATCAAATGGATCAATATTATAATTAGGCTCTATATAATCAATATCAAAATATGAACATGATTTTTTAAATCCAGTAACTTTAATTCTAATTAAACCATTTAAACGTTGGATTAAAAATTTCATATCATTCATTGTCGAAACAATATATATGGAATAAGGTTTATTTTTATCTGATCTAATACGACCAATATGTAAATAATTTTGAATTCGAGTTAGAATTCTAACATCTCTATTATGCAATTTTATTCTAATAGCTTTTAATATAAGACGATTAGAAGAATCTTTTCTAATATCAAAATTTCCATCACCGTCAATAATCCCGGCAAATCAATTATAAAAATTAGATTCATCTTTTGAATTTATATTAGATAATTGACGTATAGTCTCTGAGAATCCTTTGCAGTTTTCGGCTGATTGTATATTTGTTCAAAAAGTTTTATATAATGAAACAGTATTATTATCAATTTTACTATTTAAGAGAAGATTAAAGCTTCCACTTGGATCTATTTTTAAAAGATAATTAAATTTAAATAGTAAATAATAAACTAAAAATATAGTTTCCAGCATATAGTCAATTGCAAAACATTCGTTCTGGCCCATTTGAGCTACTACATAATAAGTCAATAATTTTTAAAAATAACACTTATTATAATATGTTTTTAATAAAAGTCTCATTTTACAATGAGGATCGGACTATATCTTATCTAATTATTTAACTTAATTAACGTTCGACTACCACGTATAGTCTCTACGGATCCTACAACTACCCTTTTATTATAAAAATATGTAGTTTGGTTTCCACGGTATTGCCTTTTAAATCTGTAACATTGAAATATCATCATATTCATTTAAAAGGTTTCACCGTTAGCAATATATTTGATATTACCGATAATTATAAAATTAATTTATAATATAATTATCACAGTGGTAAGACAACATGACACTTATTTAAAAAGATCTCTAAATTTTCTAAATGAAATGATTTTTTCTCCAAGTAAAGGATATTCAATACAATGATTAATAATATGAAATAAAATTGATTTACGATAAACTTCAATATACCAAAATTGAGTACCTCTTTTTCTAATTTCATTTTGAATATTAAAATGAGTTTTAATCAAATCTAATATATATTTATCATTATTTTGTCCAATAGAAAAAGAGTGATTATTAGACACATTTCTAATTGAAAAACAACCTTCAGCTTCTATAAAACCAGATAATCATTCATTAAAATAATTATAATCAATATTAATAATACTAACATTAGTATTAATGTATTTTTTATCTCTCGCATTCAAATACCATTCAACATTATTTATTTCAAAACATTCTAACATAAATGCTAATTGAGCTTTTAATCTTGAAGTTAAAGGAGGATAAGAATTAAATATTTTAATAATTTTAAAAATATCCTTTTTATTATTTACCACTCAAATAATAAATTTATTTTTTCCAATGATTCTAACATACCCTCCAATGTTATTTGCAATTAAATTTAACATTATTAAATTTTCAGAACAATATTTTAATTTAATAACTAATCTAAATTGAAGGGTTTTAAATTTTCAATGATTTACTTGAATACTTCCATCACCATCCATTAATCCTACTCAGAATTTTTGAATGTAATGAGGATCTTTTTCTTTTTTAGTTGTATCATGTAATGAAATATCAAGACTAGCATTAGATAAGATAACACCGGTTAATCCTCCAATTGTAAATAAAGCTAAGAATCCAATTGTAAAAATTAAAGCAGTAGTAAATCTTAAACTACCACCATATAAAGTTGCTAATCAAGAAAAGATTTTAATTCCCGTTGGTACGGCAATTACCATTGTAGCTGCAGTAAAGTATGCTCTTGTATCTACCATTTAATAGTAATTAATTTTTATTAATTATTTAAACGGATTATTTCTTATTCTATTATTTTGTTAGAACTTATCGTATAATCTCTGAGGTTATAAATAACCTGCGAGTTAACTTATAAACTAAAATTTTTCGTTTATTAACGTTTAGTTTAAGATACTTGCTTCTCGCATATAGATAAATAATAATTAAACATATTGCTATGATTAACGACGCATTAAATCTATAGACCCAATTTATAATACATAGAAGGAACCATATGTTTTAAAATTAAATTTATAACTAATGGAATACTTTTAGCGCTAATATAAATACGTAAATGACCTGATTCACCTAAAATACCGAGTGCTTTAGGTATTGTGCATTTTATTTTTAATACTTTTATTAAATGATTAGCTAGACGTATTGTATCAGATTGTTTGAAATAATCTGTACAAATATAAATACCACGACTAGATATATGATATAAACCATCTTGCATAATTCAATGACCTAATGCTAGTGGTGTTAATAAGTCTAAACAAGAAGGAACTATTTTTTCTTTTTCTATATAAAACATATCATAAAAAACAGTGAAAATAGGTAAAGATCTAGTTCAAAAGTTAAGAGATGTATAGTTTTTTTTAGTGCGTGAATCTAAATAATTAAACTCACGATAATTTATAGAAAAAAATACTGAAAAAATAGAATATAAAACAATAAAATAATCTTTAGCTTTAATAGACTGAATTATACCAAAACGCGCATTTTTAGATCTAATTGTTTTTTCTAATTTACCATCACCAAGTATAGAACCAAAAATTATTTCTTTTATTTCTTGTTCATTGTAAATAGGTAATTCAAATTTAGAACTAATATCATTTATTTTATCTGATGATATATTATTATCGTCTTTAATATTATTTTCCTTTACTATTTTATTTAAATATACCGGCTTAACAATATTAAAAATTTTAAAACATAAATATATTAACATCGAAAAACAGTATAAATTGAGTACAAATAAATAATTTGAAGCATCAAGTCCAACAGAAAACATATGATGCGACCAAACTAGGAAACCTAAGATACCAATAGAAAACATAGCATATACCATACCAATATACTAATATACAAATAAATTTATATATTTTGGACCATCTCTTTATTTTCCAACTTTTTCTCATTTATCTCATTTTAATAGAAATTTTTTTCAAGATTTTCCAAGGATAGAATTAGGTGCTGAAAGATGAGCCTTTAAATTTCTAAGTTCAAAGTATCTATTAATAGCTTTTAAGCGATTATGTTTAGCAGATCTAGAAGGGAATACTTTAAAATAATCTAAAAGTTTTATAATTTCTTGTTTTTTAAACACTACTCATTTAAAACTATTTTTTAGAATATAAACTTTTCCTCCATATAAGTCTGGTAAAATATTTAAGATATAATTATATTTCTGCCCAGCTGTAATAAATATTTGAGATGATTTTAGATTTAAATATACACTACCATCACTATCGAAAAATCCTGATAATCAACCATTATTATATGTTAAAACAGAAGGTTGAATTAATTTTATGTTATATTTTTCACAAATTTTATTTATTTGAATTAATCTAACAGGATTTCTTATTTCTCCATTTACTGCATTAATTAAATCTAACATACCTTGTTTATGATGTAATCTGTATCTTAATCAATTAACACCGGATCTTAATTTTATAGAACCACCAAATTTTTGTTTTATTTGATATAAACAATGTTTATCTTTTATTTCCATTACTATTTCTAAACTAGCATAGCCTTTTTTAGATAATTGAAAAGATCCATCACCATCAATTAAACCTGCTAATCATTGATTAAAAATAATAGTATTTTCATTCTGATTTGTACTATTATTAGAATAATTCCTAAAAAATAAGTTCTTTTGTATTATTTTACAAAAGAAAATTTTAATATATTTAAAGCTAAAGTTGTATGTATAATATTTTATAATTAAAAGAAAATTTCTTTGTAATAAAAATATTATATATTTAAAAAATAACAAACGTATGGCCTCTGAAATTCCTACTAACATGCTTAATCCGCTATTCAATGTAATTTTGGATTTGTATTTATTAAAAATACGTGCTTTGGTTATTTGCGGATTGTAAGAATAAACAAAAATTTTTACCAAGACTGTAAATATAGCCAAGACTATTATTATTTTTAAAAAGTAAATAGTTATACAGGCACTTATCTTTTCACTCTTATTATAGAATGAAAATATAAAAAAATTATATAATAAGTGAGTTATTTGTATAGTATTTTGTTTATAAAAAGTACTTAGTTTCCTGCATATAGTTTGTTGCGAAATATCTATTAGACATTTAGGGCCATATTGACCAAATATAGGTTTTCCTGAAAACGTTGATACTGTATGACTAACTATACCAAATCCTGGTATAATTAAAATATAACAAATTTTTTGGTTAAGAAAATAATCAAATAAATATTTGATTTATTTAACATTAACTCTCAAGAACTTACGTCCTTGTTAGGACTTTATCTTAATCTGTGTTATTATTTTCTTCAACTTGAGAAGATTTTCTGTTCATTGTTTTCTTAAGTTTAATAATTTTTGCTAATCCAGAATTTAATAAATGTTCTTTATTTTGAATAATAATATAAGATTTTCTTCATTTTAAATAATTTACATGTTTAGAAGAAAGTAAATGAAAATGATCAAAATATTTAATAATTTTTTTAGCTGAACCAAAACTAGTACTTCCGTAATAATAACTATCTTGACTTTTTCTATATCCAATATTTCCTCCAAAATAATTTTTAATTAACATTAATAAATCATCTTTCTTTTGATCAATTTGAAAATTTAATCTTACTTCTGTTTTATTGTTTCTACTAATTATTTTTATTTGAAAACTAGCATCTGCATCAGAAAAACCAGCTAATCAATGATTATTTAAATCATTATCAGTGTTTTTATAAAAATCAGAAGATAGTTTAATTTTAGAATTAGACAAAACATTTTTATTTATTTGATTAAATTTATTTTCGGTTCTTAATTTTCCATTTATTAGTTCTAGAATAGTTACTAATCCAAATTGATTAGAAATTACTAAAATAATTGCTTTTTTATTTTTAACTTTATAAACATTACCATAACCTATTCTACCTTTTATATAATAAGCTAAAGAAGCATCTTTTTCATTAAAAGCAATTATTAATTGTAACTGATTAGAAAAGTGTCCATCTCCGTCTATTAAACCTGCTAAATAATGACCAAATTCATTATTATTTATTGGCTTTAAATGTGTAGGAATGTGAACAGATATTTTTTTAATCACAGATTTATTGCGTAAAGTCTCTGAGATACTTTTATTTTCTACTTTAAAAAAATTAAAATTAAAAAAAATAAAATTACCTGCGGATTGACTTCTTTGTTTTAATATTGTTACTATAATCTTTTTTATTTTATAAATTAGATGGGAGTATTTAAAACTAATTGAAGTTATTCCTGCACATAGCAATATTACGAAGCTTATATTTTCTTTTACTTCAGGATGACCAAAAAATCCAATTCTTAAGATTTTAAATTTTATTTTTAAAATTTTAAATTTTTAAAATTTCCTCTTTAAAATCCATGTACAATTCAAAAATAGATTGCCTTGTGAAATAAATAAATTAAACTTATTTTAAGAATCCGACTATACATTAATTTGTTAACCGTTTTCATATGTGTTGCCATAAATGACTAAGATATAATTTCAAAATATGAAAATTTTATTTTGGTCTTAAAACCAATAGGTTAATATAACATCTGCCAAAATATTTTATTGAATTTTACAATTCATTATATCTTATTTTCCCACTTATTTGTATATATCAATATAAATTTTTCAATTAAATCATTTAAATTAATAAATTTATTTAAAATTATTATTTTTGTTAATTAATTGAGATTTTTTTAATAATTCTACTCTAAAAATAGGATTTAAATGATCTTTATTTAATAATTTAAAATATAATTCTTTCCATAGTAAATAGCTATTATATTTATTTGTTTTTAAATTAAATTTTTCAAAATAATTAGATTCTATTAATTTTGAACAATTTTTTAATCCACCTATTACATAAGAATAATTATCGTGATGATAGTGATTTTCTATATTTCCAGCAGAAAATAATAAAATTAATTTACTAAAAAAAGTTAAATTTGATTCATGTTTTTGACTTAATATAAATCTTATAGAAAACCCAGTTGTTTTTTTAATACTAATACTAAAACAACCCTCAGCATCTGTAAATCCAGATAACCAAGCATTATTTAATGAAGGTCCGTTTTCAGGTTTTATATAATCAATTTGTGATAATATAATTTTACCTTTAATAGCTTTTTTATTAAACATTTCTAGAAAAACTTTAAATCTTTTTATTCTAGATGGTAATAACATATTACCATTAAATATTAAAATTAATAATTCTATTAAAATTTTTTGTTCTACTATATATCTATATGTTAATTTACCTTGTTTTATTACTCTACCAAAATTAAGAGTATTTTTTATCATTTCTAATATTTTCATATCTTTTTGAGTTATAACAAACTGTAAATTATTTCTACTATCTATAATAAAACTTCCATCACCTTCAGTAAAACCTATAAATCAATTTAATCAATCTTTAGATAAATTTTTATTATTTGGATACATTATTTTATATTTATTATAAAATTCTGTAAATTGTTCTTTTTTATTAAAATCTTTAGATATATTAGAATAATAATAATTAAAATGATAATTAATATTTGTTAGTTGTTTAACAAATCTTTTATTTATATTGAATATTATGCTTGAGAAAAGATGTTGATAAAGTACAGGGTCACCACCTCCAGCTGGATCATAAAAACTAGTTGAAAAATTTCTATCTGTAAGTAGCATACTAATTGCCTATTTATCTTGGCTCACGAAAATAATAACATGACAAATTTTTATTGCCTCAAGAGTATAAAATTATAAAATTTAAAAATTTCAAAAATTTAAAATTAAAAAAAATTAACTCAAGTTGAGCACTCTAATATTTACATATTAGTTGGGACTATATCTTAGTTGTTTAATTTGTAAAAATTTTGTAAGTGATCTCAAGTAAAAATAGTTCTCTTATCATTCATATTAGATTTAATATCTGATATTTGTTGTACATTTGACATGTGTTGACCTGATTTGAAAAAATTCAGAACTTTAAGTCAATCCAATAAATCTAAATATTTAGTACCAAATAATGGATAATTTAATAAATAATTTTCTAAAACTATATTTCCTTTTAAACTAGTAGTTCTAATTCTATATTGTGGGTGTTTAGTATCCATTCTAAAAGTTTTAACTGTAGTTAACAAAAGACTAGCTATTTTCTCTAAAAAGGTTAAATTACTTCTAGCGTTTTTATCTTTTTGTTTTTGAGTTAACTCCATTTTGCATTCTAATTTTATGTAACGAGAATTTAATGAAGTTCTAACTGAAAAATGACCATCACTTTCAATTATTCCTGATAATCAAGCATTTGAAATTAAAGGAGTATTATCAATTCCTTTTTTACTTAAATTTAAATTTAAGTTTTTATTATTTAACCAATCAATTAAATTATGTAAAACATACATTTTAGGAGTTCTCATTTTTCCGTTAATTAAATTTATAATTAAAATCAAACCTTCATTAGAATTTATAGTTAAAACATAAGCATTTGATTTTTTCACTCTACTTAAAGATCCTTGACCTATAGTTTTTTGAACTAGTAAAGCTAAAGGTAAATCTTTAAGATGAAATACAATTGTAATTGAAGGATAATTAATTTTACCTTTAAGGGATCTTTCTGTTTTAGGAACGTGAATAGATCCATCACCTTCTATCAACCCTGCAAGATAATAAGAAAAATTAGAACTATATTTATTATTTTCGTCAATTTTAGTTACAGTTAAAGAATTTGTATTTATATTTTTAATTGAAATATAAAAATTTTTACAAAAAACAGCTTCTGGCGTATAGTCTCTGAAGAATCCTAATAAACTATAATCTAGAAGGTTTCCTGCTGATTGTTTTATTAAAAAAAATAAAAATTCCCAGCAATTGGCCAAATTTAAAGCAGGCGCAAATAAAAATAAAATTTCACCTGCTAATACAGGTAAAGCAAGTAATAATAAAATAGCTGTAACAAAAATAGCCCATACAAATAACGGCAATTTATGTAGTGACATACCGTTTGTTCTCATATTTAATACAGTACATATAAAATTAATTGCACCTAATAATGAAGAAATACCTGCAAGATGTAAGCTAAAAATAGCTAGATCTACACTTCCTCCAGAATGACTTTGGATACTAGATAATGGAGGATAAACTGTTCAGCCTGTACCCGCACCATTTTCTACTAATGAACTTAAAAGTAATAAGATAAGAGAAGGAGGTAATAATCAAAAGGAGATATTATTTAAACGTGGAAATCAATTTAATATAAGTAATTTCTTACTCACTTGGACTATGTCTTCATCCAAATTTTTTATTATTAAATAATAATAAAATGATTTCTTAGTAAAAATCACTAAATTTGGAGCTTAGCGTATTAATATTTTTTTTATATATATTAATAATATATTATTTTACTAAGCAATAATATATTAAAGTCTCTGAGGATCCTACTTTCGATTAAATTAAATCAATTTGGTTTCCTGCACATTCTCCCCATGTATATAAAATATTTTACTATTAAAAAATCGTTTATACAACTGAATAAATTATTAATTAAAAATAATAAATTATTTATTAAGTGTTTATTATATCTGTGCTTCGTTTTTAACTAAATCTTGAGGAATTCTGCGCACATAGCTAAGTAATAATTTGAATTTTTACAAATTCAAACGGCATTTGTTTATTTATTTAAATTTTTAAATTTTTAATTTTTAATAAAGATTATTTAAATGATTCCAATTAAAATTTGTTCTTTTATCATTCATATTGTTTTTTAAATTTAAAATAGTAATTCTTCCTTCATTAGTATATTGAGATTTATTCAAAATTAATTTAAACGCTTTTTCCCAGTTTAAGAAGTCTAAATATTTACTACTATTTAATTTATGCTCTGTTAAATAATTAATTAAAAAGTTAACAGAATTCTGATTTTCTAATTTTATAATAAAATAATTGTATTTATAATTTATTCTCTTTCTTATATTTAATTTAACATTAAAATTTAAAGCTATTTTAGATAAAATAGGTTCAAAGCTTTCATTAGTTTTTTTATAAATCATTCTTTGTTCAATATAAAATTTACAAGCTATCTGTTTAACTGAATTTCTTATATAAAAAGAACCATCTGCGTCAATAAATCCAGCTAACCAACTATCATCTGACAAAGAAGAATTATTTAAATTTAATTTATAAATATTATGTGAATGATGATGATTTATTCAATCAATTAATTTATATAATTGATCTATTTTCGGTGTTCTTAATTTACCATTTATTAATTCAATAACTATTAATAAACTTTTAATAGAAGTTATCCTTAGTTCTATACTATTTTGTTTTCTTATTATTATATGTCCTAATTTAAAATACTCTAATATTTTTTTAGCTAAAGGAATATCTTTTTTATTAAAAGTTAGTGCAAACATAGGATTATGTTTTTTCTTTTTAATAGTAAATTCACTAGGTATCCAAATATAACCATCACCTTCAAATAATCCAGCTAAATATGAAGCAAATTTATTTATTTTAACCATTTTTTTATCAAATGATTTCAATACTAATTTTTCATTTGTATTTATATTTTCATTTTGATTATCTTTATAAATATTATTATTATTGTTATTATTATTATTAATTTGATCTTTAGAATTTAAAATTAAAAATGCCATATCTACTGCACCACATTGTACTGGTAATATATAGTTCAATTTTTTTTTCATTATCTTTCGTTAATGATTGGACTATATCTTCAGGTTATTTTTATAACCGCGTCACGTATAGTCTCTGAGGATCCTACAATAAAAAAAAATTTTTTTTTTAGTTTTAAATTTACTTAAAATTTTTTTGTAAAAATTATTTTGGTTTCCTGCGGATTACCCATTTTTTTTTTATTCTTCTTAATTTATTAATGCAACTGTACGTTTGTTAATTTGAATAATTATTCTAAATTCAAGTTTTCAATTGAATATCTAAAAAGACTTTAGGGCTTTTTCGCAGATAGTCACGTAATAAGATTAACTTCACAGTTAATCACGGCAACTAATTTATTTAATTTTAGTTAAATAACAATTATTAAGATGATCTCATTTGTAAGTTGTTCTAGTTTTATTAAAATCTTTTCTAATATTTATCGCTTTATTTAAATAAGAAGTAGTTATTGAGTTAGCTTTTTGTAATTCTAAAATATAAAGCCAATCTTTATAATCTAAATATTTACATGAAAGAAGTGGAAATTTATTAAAATAGTCTTTAATTATACAAAGACTATTTTTATTATGAGCCATTACAATAAAACTATAATATTGTTTATCATCTTTAATTCTACTTCGACTTAAAACACTCACACCTAAAAAGTTAGCTAATATAGACATAATAGAAAAAAAGCTAACTTTTTTTCCATCGGAATCTAATTTATGATAAGTCTGTCTTATTTCTAATCGATAATATAATTGAACTCTTATTAAATTCTTGTTAGATCTCTTATGAATGTTAATAGAAAAATTTCCATCTGCATCTGAGAATCCAGATAATCAACCATTACTATCAATTAAAGAATTATCTAAAGGTTTAGGTTCAAGACGATAAATTTTTGAAAGGATTAATTTAGTAGAAGGAAGTTTACTGAATTGATTGTTCAAGATATATTCATTAAGTCAATATATTGTTCGCTGTAAAGCTTCTATTTTTGGAGTTCGCATATAACCATTAATAAGATTAACAATACTAAATACTCCTACAATATCTTGAATTTGCCATAGAATATAACCTCTATTTGATTTTATATAGATTTTTCCACAATTAGTAATATTTTTTAAATATTGAGCTAAAGGTAAATCAGCCTTTTTAAAAACAATAATAATCATAGGTTTATATTTCTTAACTGTTGATTTTATATTGTGTATAGCAAATGTTCCATCACCTTCTATTAATCCTGCTAAATAAGAACTTAAATTAGAATTAGAGAAAATTTTGTTAGAAGATTTTATTTTTATTTCTTCTTTAATATTTTCTTTAAATTTATTTAAAGGATTATTATCTTTTTTATTGCTAAATATAGAAAAATAAAATAAATTTTTCTTTTTAAATTTTAGGTTACCAAAACCTCCAACTAATCCAGGCATAACCATAAAGAAGATCATAATAAATGCATGAGCCGTAATAATAACATTAAAAAGCTGATGATCTCCTTGTAAAAATTGAACACCAGGTGCAGCTAATTCTAATCTAATTAAGACAGAAAAAGCTGTTCCTATCATACCTGCAAAAACAGCAAAAATTAAATAAAGTGTACCAATTTCTTTAGCATTAGTAGAATATAATCATTGCATATATTAAAAGAATTTAAAAAAAAATTAAATAGTATAAATACACTCTTTAAATCTAAATTAGCTCTGTTATTTTAATTTCAATTTTAAATTTGAATTATAATAAATATTAAAAATAATAAAAAAATTTTTTATTTTATTACTTAAAGTTATTGTAAATTTAAAATTTTATACGGAATAGAGGAGATTCGAACACCTAAGGGTTTCCCCGAACAATTAGCAATCGCCTTAACTTACCAATGAAAACTATTCCTAAGTTAATAAAAAGTTTTTTTTCTTTTTATTTTTTTTTTATTATTTAAATTAATAATAAAAATTTTTTTATATTTTTTTTTATATAGTTCTTATCAGAATTGAACTGACATTTACTACTTGAAGGGTAGTTGTACTAACCATTATACTAAAGAACCTTTAAAAATAAAAATTTTATTTTCTTAAAAAAAAAAATACAAAAGAAAAATAAGGAATAGAGGAATCGAACCTCTGTTAATAAAGTGTAAATTTACCGCTAAACCGCTCAGCTAATTCCTTTTTTTTGGGTTTTTTTTAGATAGGGGGTTAATTTATTTTGTTATTTTCCAGCAGCTCGTTCCCGAACGGCTACCTTGCTATGACTTTTGAGATGTTACTTAAATGAATTAATTAAGAATAATTATTTTGACAAAGCTTATTTTTTCAATCTTTATTTTTTTTTTTTATAATTGTTGTTAAAATACAATCAAATTAAAAAATAAATATTTTAATTAAAACATCTTTTTTTAAAATTTGATTTTTATTGTATTTAGAAATTATTATTTTATTTCTAAATAGACCTTTGAAACTTATTTTTACGAATAATTTTAACTTAATTTTCTTCTTTCTAAGCTTCTTCCCAGCGACAGACAGTTAGTTCATCACGAATGCTTTGCTTCACCGTTGCGCCTAGTGATCAACGATTACTCGAAATTCCATCTTCATGTTGCCGAATTTCAGACAACAATCCGTTAAAAAAATTATATAATAACTTTCTTTAATGATTAGCTCTTTATTACCTTTAATTTTAGTTTTAAATTAAAGTAAATGTATTTAAAATATAAATTCATATATATTTAAGACTAATATTTTGCATCACTTTGTAAAAGTTTTTTGTGGCACGTCTATAGCCCAGTTCATGAGGGCCATAACGGCTTGTCTTTGCCCCAAATGGTCTTTTAAAAACCAATAAATATTAAGTATAAATTAATAATAGGGATTTCGTCCGTTTGTGAAATTAATCTAATTTCTCATGACACGGACTGACGACAGCCATGCAACACCTGTATTCAATGTAATTAAAAAAAAAATTTTTTTTATTACATTCTTTTTTTCACTATTTTTTCAATTAGAATAAATAGTTATGAAAGTTTTATGCAAGAACTGGTAAGATTTTATGCGTGTTATCATATTAAATAACATGCCCCACCTTCGTTTGCTTCGAGACCGACTAATTTTTTTGGTTTCAACTTTGCAGTCGTACTCGCAAGGCGGAATGGTTATTGTGTTAACATAGAAACTAATTATTATTGTAATTAGAAACCACCATTCATCGTTGACTGTGAGGGATACTTGGGTATCTAATCCTTTTTTCTATCCTCACCTTCGTTTCTCAGCGTTAATCTTTAATGGAAAAAAAGTTTTCACCTTTAGCATTCTACTTGATATTATAATAAGTTACTATTTCTCCAAGTATTATTTTAATTGACCTCTATTAGATTCTAGCTTTAATTATCAAAAGAAAAAAAGTTTTTTTAATGAAAAAAACTTTTTTTCTTTAATTAAGCCGCCTACAAACCCTTTACGCCTGTTAAGGACGATTAACGTTAGCGTTTCTGGCCTTACCGAGTCTTCTGGCACCAGCTTTGGACAACACTAATAGTAAAGTAATATCATTATTTTCCCTTACTTTATCATAAATCACACTTTTAAGTTTGTTTATGATTTCAGTTAGCTAGTTCACTCTTGCGAGCATTGACTAAAATTCTTGACTGCTGGTAGTTAAATACTACTTGGGACATTTCATTCCCAATGTGACCATTTGTTTTATCAAACATGGTTATTGATCATCGGCTTGTTAGGCTTTTATCCTTCCAACTACCTAAACAACATAAATAGAATCATATAGCAGAAAAATTTCCTTTATTAATAAAAAAAACCTATTTATTATTTTTTTTTCTTTTAAAAAATTATTAAAATAATAATCAAAAAAAAAAGAATTATTCAATCAAAATTTTATTAAAAAATTAAAATAAAATATAATGTTTTATAATAAAACATTAATTATTTTAATTTTTCGTAAATTTAATTTTAAAATAAATAAGTCAATAATTATTAAAAAAATCATCTATTTAAGATGACTATATGGTATCTTATTTATTTTTCCTCACCTCTACACCTTTTTTCTTTCGATTTCTTTTAATTAAATCTTTAGAAATAATTGATTTGCATGTCTTAAAACTACTGAAAAACGTTCAATCGGAACCAAAATTAAATTCTTTTAATTAATTAAACAATATTATAACAATTTTGTTGTATTTTATTTACTTAATGTAATAATTTTTATCTCTTATATAATTAAAAATTTTTTTATATTTTTAATTTTATGTTACGCTCGAACTATTATAAATATCTGTTTGAGTAATATTTATTATTTAAACTTAAGACTCGACTTTTAAATATAGTTCTGAAATTAACTTTAGTATGCTCCGATACTATGAAAGCTATTTTTCTAAATTAATATTACTATATATTTTTATATTTATTTATTACAAAAATTTCGAAACTATAATAAATTGTTACAATTTTATGAATATTTTTATTAATATTTAATATATTATTTGTTTACAAAAATTTTGAAAGTTTAAGTTATTTTTAAAATATTTTAGCATTAAATTTTTATTAATATAAATTAAAATTTTATTAAATTAATAAATTTTTTTCACTAAATTTTTTTATTAAATTATTCTTAATTTTAAAAATTTTTATAAAAGTATATTTAGAGTTCTTATTTATAAATAGACAAAAAGCTAGCTATGCTAACATTTTACTTTGTACTATCTTAATGCTGGCATTTTTAAAAGCTAACAAAAGCTAACATATATATATTTAAATACTTAATATTTCCTTATGTTAGCTTTTAATATTAATTATAAATAATAAAAAATTTTTTTAATCTATTGAATTTTTCACTTAACTTTAAATATAAAAAATTTTTAAATTTTTCTTTAAGTTATTATGAAGAAAGAATAAAATATAACATAATATGATTATTAATATTTTATCAAAAGATAAAATAAATATTAAATTAGTATAAGTTTTTATTACGCTCGGCAAGATTCGAACTTGCAAATTCTCCTACCCAAAAGGAGTGATATTCCAATTTATCTTCGAGCGTTTTTATAAAGGTTTAAAAGGAGCGATATTCCAATTTATCTTCTACCCCTACTAAAAATTTTATTTTAAATTAAAATTAAAAAAAAATTAAATATAATATTTCTATAATTATCTATAATAAATTTAGAATTTGTAATTTAAATTTAAGTATTCTTACTTTAAATATAAAAATTTTACAATTAAAAATATTAAAATAAAAATATTTAGTTAAATTATTTTACTAAAAAATCTTAAGCTTAAATAGATATTCTTATAAAATAAAAATAATAATTAAAATTAGTATTTATTAATTAAATAAATAAAGTTTATTAAAAACTTATTTAAATTTAAAAATAAATTAAAATAAATTATAAATAAAAATTTTAATATACAAAAAAATAAAAATATAATAAAAAAGTAATAATAAAAATATATGACATCTTATCGGACTCGAACCAATAATAGAATAATTCCTTGTTAAATAATTGCACTTTTTTTTTATTTACATAGGTATGATTTAATGAATATTAATCAAAACAAAAATTTTTTCATAGAATATTTTAGATAAAAAATATGTGTATAAAAAATATAGAAAATAAAATTTATTGCAGTTATTTTAAAAAAAATTTTTAATAATAAAATCAACTTTAATTAATATTAAAAGAATATAAATACAAAATTAAGATTATAAGTAAACGTAACATAATAAAATAAAATTAATTTAAAAAATATTAAATTTTATAATAGAAAATAAAGTACTATTTTTAATATAAAATTTTTTATTTATAATAATTTTAAAAATTTATATTATTTAAAAATTATTTTTATAATAATAATTTTATAAAGAATATGTAAATATAAAAATAGATGTAAGAAAATATAAAAAAAAATTAAAATAAATATATATTAAAATTCTCTTAGTTCAATGGTAGAACAACTTTCTTCTAAAGAGTATATTTTGGTTCAAATCCAAGAGAGAATTAAGTTAAAAATGTATTTATAAAATTTTAAATTAGTTTATTATTTACCATATTTTTTTTAGTCTTAATATTTCATAAATTATTAAACAAAATATATTTTAACTTTAAATTATTATAACTGTGTAAAAACTTAAACCTTTAAAAATTTAAGTTTTAAATTTTTATTGATACTAATTTTTTTTTATATAAAAATCTTTTAAAAAATTTTTATTTTATACTAGATTTTTTATCTAGTTTAAAAGTAATTATCATTAATATTTAAAATTTAAAAAAATTTAAGTTTAAATATAAATTGAAAATTATTTTTAATATTATATTATTATTGACATATGAAAAATATTATATTTAGTTTAATAGATGTAATAGTTGTAATACTTCCAATATTATTGTCAATAGCATTCATGACAATATTGGAAAGAAAACAGCTAGCAGCCCATCAGCGAAGATTAGGTCCAGACACAGTAGGATATTATGGTGTATTACAACCCTTTTCCGATGCATTAAAACTAATTTTAAAGGAAACAATTATACCTTCGCAATCAAACAAAGTAATATTTTATTTGGCACCTGCATCAACATTAATATTTAGTTTATTAGGTTGGAAAAATCTTAGCTTAATAAAAATTTCACTAAATGCTAGAAAGATTTATTTAAAAAAAATAAAATTTTATTTTTAAAGGTTTAAAATTAATGATTAAAAAAAAATCTAATTAATTAACTAGCAGGCTAAAAATAAATTTAGCTTCAGAGACTATGCGTGAAAAAAATTTAAATTATATAATTAATAACTATATTATATTTATTATTTAAGAGATAGTCCAAATTTCTAGTAATATAATTTATAATATAAAGTATTTATGGAACTATATTATTGTATAATATAAATTATCTATAATTAAATAATTTTTAGGTTTATTTTTTAATAATTGTATAAAAATTAATTAAAAAGTAAATATTTAATCTTAATTCTAAAAAAATTTTTATTTTTGCTAGATATTTTGTGAGGGATTATTCCATTTGGTCAAGGTATTACATTATTTGATTTTTCACTTGGGATATTATATACTTTAGCTTTATCTTCGTTAGGAGTATATGGTGTATTATTAAGTGGTTGAGCGGCAAATTCAAAATATGCGTTTTTAGGTTCCATAAGATCTTCAGCTGCTATGATTTCCTATGAATTAATATTAAGTTCAGCTATTTTATTAATTATTATATTAACAGGTTCTCTAAATTTCAATACAATAATAGAGCATCAACAAGCAATATGGTTTATAATTCCATTATTACCAGTTTTTATATTCTATTTTATTTCAATTCTAGCTGAAACGAGTAGAACACCTTTTGATTTACAAGAAGCTGAGCTATTTAATAAAAATTCAACTGATTCGGTTTCTTAAATTAAAGATTACTATTTACTGAAAATTCTTTAGAGATCTTATTATTAAATAAAAAATTTTTTTTTAATTTATAATTAAAATATAAGATATTAGATAATCAGTAGGAAAATTTTAAATATAAAATTTAAAAATCCTCAGAGATTATATGTAATCATTGAATAAATTCAATAAGATATAATCCTTCTTTTGTTAAAAGACAAATAAATAAGTAAATAAATCAAAAAATTTTTATTTTTTTTTGTTTTTTATATTTTTATTATTAATTTTATATATTTTATTCTATAATAATGTTTTGATTTATTCTATTTCTACAATAGTACCACTTAAAATATATTAAAATTTATATAAACCTAAAGATTTTAAAGTAGATCTTTAAAATGTTGAAGGTGTTTATAGAATTTTCCATTTTTCTGATAGAAAACTATAAATTAGATCTAGTTTAGATTTTTATTCTTGATTATGTGATCATTTAATTTTAAAGAAGATAATTCTAATATTATATTACAACGTTCTATAGATAAATATGGATTAAAAAAAATTTTTTTTTTATTTTCATAAAGATCCTAATATTATAATGACAGATATAAAAACTAAAGTTATAAAAAATTTTCCTTTTTAAAATTTATATAATTTTTAAAAAGGATGCTAAATCTATGTTAGGTTATAAACATGCTGCTGAAGCAATAGCAAAAAATGAAAAAAAGATTAGCAAAAAAATTAATCATCCAATGTATAATAAAAAACATATATTTCAAGTTTTAAAAACCAAAAATAAACTAGATAATTTAAATTCTATGTATAATAAATTATATACTATTGAAATAAGAAAAAAAAATTATCTATTTCCATAAGTAAAACTCCTTTTGATTTATTTATTAAAGAAAATAAACTTATTAAAAAATATATAAATTAAATTCAATTATCTATTGAATTTAATGTATTTAAAAGTACTATAAGTCGATAAATAAAATCAGGTAAAATTTTCAAAAATAAATATTTTATTCGAAAAATTAATAATAATTAATTATTATTAATTATTATTAATTATTATTAATTATTAATATAAAACAAAATTTATAAGGTAAAATTTTTTAGTGATTTTTTTTTTAATTATATAAAATAGGAATCAGAGCTAGTTGCTGGGTTTTTTACAGAACATGGTGCTACAATTTTTGTATTTTTTTTTTTAGGAGAGTATTCATCAATTGTATTATTTAGTTGCATTACTAGTATATTTTTTTTAGGAGGATATAATTTACCTGAAATATTTCTTAATGATTCTGTTATAAATTTACAGAGTTTAATATTAGGTATAAAAACATGTTTCTTCTGTTTCTTATTTGTTTTATTTAGAGCTACATTACCTAGATTAAGATACGATCAATTAATTCAATTTTGTTGATTATATTTACTTCCAATTGCTGTAGCCTTCATTATATTAATACCAAGTGTATTAGTTGCTTTTAATATTACATCTTAATAAGAATGAAAATAATTTCAATTTATACCAACTATTTTATAATTTTATTAGTTTATTAAATTTAAAAAATTAATTAACCCTTTATAAATAATTGTAGATATTAAAATAGTTGAAACAATAAAAAATTTTTCTTATTTAAAATAAATTAACCCCCTTTAGTATTATAGTATATAAAAATAAAAATAGTAAAGATAAGAACTATATTAATTTCAAAATTTATTTCTTATATAAAATTTAAAATTAAATAATTCAAGAGAAAGTTTATAAAGTTCTAATATTTTAAATAGTTTTAATTTAGTAAAAAATTTTTATACTAATTTGATTCAAATTTTATCAATAAATTCTTTTTTTTTGATTATCTAGAAGAAGGTAAAAATATATATTTAGAAACTTTATTAAAGTTAGTTAAAAAAATTAACTTTATCAAGTAATATAGAAGGCATAACATAAAAATTCTATATTAAATAATTCAATAAAAAAAAAAGTAGAATTTTTATCTTTATTAAAATAATAATTAAAACAAAATTTTTACAATTTTGTTTTTTTTTTGTTAATTTATTTAAAAGTATCGATGACAATATTGTTTAAACATCAAAAATAATAAAAAAAAATTTTTTTTTTAATAGTATTTCAAAGGGGTTATTAAGAATAATTAGCAAATTTATAAAAAAAAGGAGATTATAAAAATCAAAAGCCATATTTTATTAAATTAATTTATTGAATTAATTTTTATAGATAAATTAATTAAATTAATAATTGATTATGTTTATGGCGATCCTAAGGGAAACCTTTTATTTTAACTTTCTAAAGTAAAACATTTCATTAGGGAAAGGAAAGGAAATCAACCGAGACTCCGAAAGTAATGGCGAGTGAAATCGGATTAGCTTAATTTTATTTTACTTGATAAAAAAAAAAATTTTTTTTTAAAGTTAACAAAAGTGGATGTGAAATTGGAGATTTCATTTTCTAAAAAAAAAAAGAATTAAACTTTACTTACAATTAAAATTTTCTTTCAGAAAAAAAAAAATTAAGAAAAATAATAATTTATATTATATTATTTTTTTTTTGAAAGTCTAAAAAAGATTTTTATCTGAAATAGATATTTTTTAAGTTCTTAATATTATTAGAGTAAAGTAATAAATATTTAATTTTATTATTAATATATTAAATAAAAAGTACAATGAGATTTAACTTGTTGGAAAATAGGGGAACCATCCTCTAAGGCTAAGTATTATAAATTTAGCGATAGTAAAATGTACCGTAAGGGAAAATAATTAAAACGTATAAACGTATTTTTGAATTAGTGACTCTATAAGCAGTCGAAATTATTAATAATTAAGATAATGACGGCGTACCTTTTGCATAATGGGTGAATTGCTTGCCCATTAGAATTGTGAAATTCTATATAAAAAAAACTGACTCATGATCAAAATAAGATCGGTATATTAAAATTTATCAATTATTATGCTAACGGTAAACCCTAAAAAAAATTTTATTAATTATGGAAATACCGTGGGAAGCTGTAAATCGAAGGAATAAATAAAAAAAATTTTTTAAAAATTTTTTTTATAATAGAGTTTAAAATTTTTAATTTTTTTTTTTAATAAAGTAAAAAAAAAAATAAAATAAATAATTTTTTGTAAAAACTCCTTTTTATTAGCCCTGTAACGACTGATTCGTAAGAAAAGACTGAAACTATAAATCGGTAACACGTCAGCACTCAAAAATTCCATAAAAATTAGGTAATTAAAAAAAAACAAGATATAATTTTTGTAATTTAAAAAAATGGATAAAATAATTAAAACAAATATTTTTTTTTTATTATTATATTTAATTTTATAAAAAAAAAAAATATAAACAATAAATTAACAATAAAATTAAAGTATAAAAGAGAAGTATAGTTTTAAACACTTACTTTTTTTAAGCAACCAAACTTAAACGTATATATGTTTATATTTTGAACAGTTACTAATTTCTAATTTTATTAAAAATTTAGTAAATTTTAATAGAATTATCCTTATGATCGAAAATTGAAATAAAAGTAACAATATTGTTCTGTACTTTGGTATCACAAATAAATAATAAAAAACTAAAAAATGGTTTTTTCTTCAAATTTTTATTCTAGTTTTTCAAGTAACTTTTTAACTATTCTAAGCAAAATTTTGACAATTCTACTTAATTTTCAAGAAAATTTTATTAAAATAATAACACAAATAGATAATTTTATTATTTTAGGAATAGTAATTTTTTTTGTAGGTGCAATAATTTTACTAAGTGGTAAGGCAAAAAAAGCATTAGAAATAGGAGCGCAAATAGCTACAATATTAGGAACTGGTTTAACTGCAAAGATGTATAGCGATACAAAAAAAAAAACATCTAATAATTCTAATTCAGGATCTAGTTCAGGAGGTAATAATTCTAATTCAAATTCTAATTCTAACTCTAATACTAATTCTAATAATAATACTAATAAGAAAAGTTTATTATATCCATTTTTAGCTCTTAAAAAAAAAAATTTAAAAACCTTTTTTTTTAAAAATAAAGATAGAAATAGTTATTTAACTATTGTACCTTTTTTAGGAACAGTTTTACCTGAAAATGCTTCTGATATAAATAAGTTTGCTTATTCTGTATTAGGTGTATCTATTGTTATATTATGGACTCTTGTTAATGTTTTAGGTTATCTTTCAGCAGTTTATTTATTAACTATTTCTAATTTTGAAAATAAATATCCTAAATTATATTATTTCTTTAAATATTTTAGATATTCTAGTTTCACTTTTGTAATAATACAAGGTATTATTTGCATAATAGCTGTATTAACTCTTATTATTGTTTCTTATTATTTTATCCTATAATAATTTTAAATATAAAAAAAATTTTACCCCCTTTAATTATTTTTCAATTTGAAAATTTTCAATAAAAAAAAATTTTTTTTTTATATTTTTAATAACTTTACCTAATATTTACTTGAGTTGAAGGTATAGTCTAATCCAATATGAAAATATTGGTATAAATGCAGCAAGTTAATAGGAGTAGCAAGGTTAATAGCCCTAGCGAAAGCGTCTAGACATAAAAAAAACTAATAAATTAGAAAAATTATTAAACTCTTATTAATTTATATTTTAGTTTTATAGTTAGTGTTGGATTAGTTACTTCTATTAGACCCGAAGCTAGGTGATTTTTCCAAGACCAGATTTAAAAATGGATCGAACGGTTGAATGTTGCATTATTCTCCGAAGAGTTTTGGAAAGCGGTGAAATGCCAATCTGACCTAGTTCTAGCTGGTTTTCTACCGAAACATATGTAAGTATGACGTCTATAATAAAATTTATGAAGGTACAGCACTGTATTTTCCAGCAATGTTCAGAGATTAAATAAAATATTTAATATATAAATAATTTACAAAAAAAATTATTAATAATAAATTTAAATTTTAAATTTCTCTTTAATAGCTTAGCTTGCGGGGATTTTAAATATCTTACCATTGAAATTCAAACTCGAAATTACATAAATTAATAATAGATATTCAGACTATTAATGCTCAGTTGAATAGTCAAGACGGAAACAGCCGAGAACACTAATCAAGGTCCCAAATGATTATTAAGTGAAATTAAGGAAGTAACAAATTGAATGCAGCTGTGAAGTGAGCCTGGTAGTCGCTACTTTTAAAGATCGTTGTAACAACGCATCAGCCTTTAGATTGTGGCGCCAAAAATTTAACGGGTCTTAAGTAATCAACCGAAATTGTGTTAATTTTGAATAAAACATAAAAAAAAATAATACAAAATCTATAAATTTTTTAAAAAATATTTGTTTACAAATTTGTCTTTTTGTTTTTTTCATAATTTAGGTAGTAGAACATTCAGTTAAACTTTAATGTAAAAAAAAAACAGTGTTTCATTGTTTTTAGGTTACTGAAGAGATAATGCTGACATGAGTAACGTAAAAAGAAGTTAATAATACTTCTCGCCGAATACGAAAGGGTTAAATTTTGAAAAGTTATATTACAATTTGTAAATGCGGCCTCTAAAGACTAAAACCAAAGTTTTAACTGATGAGTATATAACAGAAAATCCATTAAATAAGGATCAAGAAAAAAAAGTTATATAAAAACTACCGTACCCTTAAACCGACACAGGTTCGTAAGTAGAGAATACTAAGGCGTAGAGCTAAAAGTTGTTAAGGAACTCGGCAAATTTTCCTCATAAGTGTGACAATAAGAGGAATCGTTTAGAATATTAGATTTATAAAATTAAATTTCTATAAAAAATATATTCTTTTCGGAGACACAAAATCGGAGGCCCCGACTGTTTACTAAAAACACAGATCCCAGCAATGATTAATGTCATAGTATTGGGATCGCAATTTGCCCAATGCCAGCGGTATAAGAAATGAAACTTAAAGTGACTTTTCGAAAGCTTGGTTAATAGCGGTCTTAACTATGAGGATCAGTTTAATTTTCTACTGGGTCCTCAATAAACTTAACTATATGCTGGAAATCTTTTAAAAAGTAATTTAAATGTAAAATTACTTACAGTTAATAGTAAAATTAAATATGTAAATTAAACTTCAAATTTCATGTTTCAAAGATAGTGTTCCCATCTTAATTTTTAAGTTAAGATAAACAAAAAAAGCGGTATTCCAACCGGTTGCCGGACAGGATAATCTGAAATGGTTGTTTTAACACAGCCTAGTTAGACGCTATCTTATATTAAAAAAAAACAAAACTAAATTAACTATGAATAATAACATCTCTTCTTTAAAAAAAAATCAGCAGGGAACTATTAATAAAAATAAATATGATATTAAAAATCCTAACTATTTATATTTTTTAGGCGGATTTGTAGAAGGTGAAAGTTCTAATTCTGTATCTATATCAGTAAATAAAAATTTTAAATTTGGTGTTAATTTACAACCTGTATTTAATGTTTCTCAACATGAAAATGGATTAAAAATTCTAAATTCATTTAAAGAACTTTTTGGTACTGGCTCAGTAGTAGAAAAATCAGGTTCTCCAAATATATGGGTTTATACGCTTAAAGGGTACAAACAAATAATTGAACATGTAATACCTTTCTTAGAAACTTATGTACAACCTTTTAGTTGTAAAAAAGATGAATATAATATATTCATTAGTTTAGTTTTAAATTCTGCGGCTGGTCATCAAAAAAACAAAGATACTTTAATTGAAATGGTTAAACTTGCTTATAAATTACAAGGTAAAGGTAAAGTACGTAAAAGAACTTTAGATGAAGTACTTGAAATTATTAACGATAAAACAACTTATTTTAAAAAAATTGAAGGAATTGATGAATAAAGCAAATTTAATTATAAATTATAGAATATAATATTTAAATTAAATTAACCCCTTTTTAAAATTTAAACAATTATAGTTTAAATATCAAATAGAATATTTTTATTAATATGCCCTCAGAGACTATTTGTTAAGCAATATAAAAATATTAAAATAATATATTGATAATATAGTCCAAAATTTTTACATTTAGTATAATTTTAAATATCTACATGTATTTAATTTAGCCTAAGGTAGCATAATAAATTGACTATTAAATGTAGTCCGGTATCAATAGTGAAACGAGGGTCTCACTGTCTCTACAACTTGCTCAGTGAAATTGAATTACCCGTGCAGATGCGGGTTACCTTTAGGTAGACGGGAAGACCCTATGCAGCTTCTACTGTAGTTAGTTATCATATTGATCTAGAACAATTTTTATTAATAATGATTAGGGATGTCGATAGACAATAGTGGAAAACCTTATAATTTTAATTGGGTCGATGTTTACCTTTTAATTAAAAAAAAAAATTAGAGGAATAGTTTACTAATTGGCAGTTTGACTGGGGCGGTCGCCTTTAATAAAGTAGCAAAGTGTATCCAAAATTTTATATTTAGCTTTTTAATTTCTTAATTTATTTTTAAAATTTTAGTTCATTATTAAAAATTATTAAATTAAGTTATTAAATTTAAAAAATTTAGTATAAAAAAAAAATTTTTTTTTTATATTAAACTAAACTTTTTATAGTTAAGTTAAATTTTAATCTTAAAGTTTAGTAATAAAAAGACTCGAAACAAAAACGAATTAAGGTATGTTAGCAATTGAATGGAAATCAAGTAACCATGTATGGTAAAATAAGTGTAATGGCTTAAACATGCTTAACTGTAAGACTTAGTAATCGAACAGATACGTAAGTAGGGCATAGTGACCCTTCGCTATATTATGGAATAGACGGGGATCAATCGATAAAAGTTACGCTAGGGATAACAGGTTAATAGCCGGAGAGAGTACACATTGTCACGGCTGTTTGACACCTCGATGTCGACTCATCCTATCCTCCGGGGGAAGAAGCTCGGAAGGGTTCGGCTGTTCGCCGATTAAAAGGGTACGCGAGTTGGGTTTAATAAATAAAATGAAATAATTAGTTTAAAAAAAAAAATTTTTTTTTTTATTTAGTTTAGATTCTTAACAAAAAAAATACGTGTTTCAATGATAGTGTATCATAAGTTTAAGAAAAAAAAAATAAAATTAAAAAAAAAAATGCGGTATTCTAACCGAAATGGTTATTTTAACATAGCCTAGTTAGACGCTATCTTTAAAAAAATATAAAATAAACATGAAACAAACATTTATTTTATTCAATTCAAATAGTTCTAATAAAAATATTCTTATAAATGTAACTTCATTACCAGAAAAACTTAATTCTGTATTAATTGGAATTATGTTAGGAGATGGAAGTATTTACCGTTCTTCTCTTACAAGTAATGCTAGATTTGAAATGAGTTTTGGACAAAAATATAAAAGTTTTGCTGAAAGTTTAGGAATATTATTCAAGTAATATATGAATAACCCTATAAAAACTATAGAAATAAAAGGAAAAAATAAAATTTATCAAAATTATCGATTAAAAACGATTTCTTTACCTTTATTTAATCAGTATCATAATATGTTTTATAAATATGACTCTAATTTTCAAAAATATGTAAAAAAAATTCCTGAAAATATACTTGAATTTTTAAATCCTATCGTTTTATTTTATTTAATAATGACTGATGATAATTTTGATAAAAGCAGGAATAGAATACGTATTTATACAAATAGCTATAAAAAAGAAGAAGTTCAAATTTTAGCAAATGCTATTAAAACTAAATTTGGAATTTACGTTGGAGTACTACATGATCGTAAAAATCAATGAATTTTAACGATTGGAGCTAAACAATTAAATTTATTAAGAAATATTGTATCACAACATTTTCATTCTAGTATGCTATATAAAATAGGTATTAATTAATAATTTAATAAAATAAAAAAAAATAATAATTATGATTTAGAGCCCCATCTTATTTTTAATTAAAATTTAAAAAAAATAAGATGAAAACTGGAAAAATTGCAAGAAAAACTATTCATAGTTAATTTGCAGCCTAGCATGAATAAGTGATCTAAAATTTAATTTAGAAAATTCATGAAGGTTCAACGACTAATAGGTGAATATCACTAATAATAAACCTAACAAGAACTTCCGGCATTATAAATTTATATTTTTTTAAAAATATAAATTTATTAATGATGACATAGTCTGAACAGTAACGTGAGTTATTGAAGTAATGAATAAAGAGTCATTACGATAACATATTTGTTAATACGACGTAAGTCAGTATGGTCCCTATCTTCTAAAGGAAATAATAGTAAAAAAGGGAAGATCTTCTAGTACGAAAGGATCAATAGGTTGTGTTTCTCTAGTGTACCAATTGTAAAAATAATATTAAAAACCTTGAAGATAATAGTAAAGGTAATTAATATAATTACTTCAAAATTTTCAGTGAATATAAAATTAACTGTGAGAAGTAAATAAATTAATGCATAGTTGGATAGCCACAAACATATTAGATAAATGCTGATTGAATATAAAGCAAGAAACTAACCCTTAGATACTATCATAGATTTGAAATTTCTTTTATTAAATAATTATATTTTAAAAATATAATGTTCCATATTTAATTTTAGATAAAAAAAAAATCTGTTTAATTAAGAAATAGAACATTTCTAAATAGGATGCAAATGAGAGACTGTAAAGTGTAAGTTTAGCATTACTAATTAATTTACAGACTAGATGTTTATTGTTGAAACAAAAATAATTATAAAATTAAAAATAAATTTTTTTAATTAAAGTAAAAACGAGTATGCCGAAATTATGGTAGCCGGGTAAATCTTAGGAATTTATGAATAAAATCGTAAGAGTTCAAATCTCTTTACTCGTATAATTAAAAATTTTAGTATATTAAAAATTTATCGGTTTTGCTCCATATTTCTTCTAGAAATGAAGGAGACTAAATTTTTAGCAAAACCGTAATAATTACTAACTTTAAAAAAAATTTAAAGAGTTTAAATTTTTTTCATTTTCATTTTCATTTACATAATCATTTAAATCTAAACTAATTAATTCAATTACTTTACCTTCTTCTAGGTTTATTTATTGTAAAAAATCTTCAGGACAATAAGATCTCATGTTGAAATGAAACTAACAATTTTCATATCTAATTGAGTATAAGTACCTAAATTTTCATCTATTTCCTCAGGTACTAATAATTTTCCAAAGTTTATAAATTTAGTAATTAAATTTTCACGATTAGTATTTCTAAAAATATAATAATAATTAATATCCTCATTTTAAAATTTTTAGTGATATGTTTAGAGTTAAAAAAAAATTATAATTTTTATTAATTACTTTGAAATTTTTAAATTTATGAGTAGTATAATTTTTATATTCAACATTATCTATATTAATTACAGTAGAATTAATAATTTCATTTAAATTAATTCCATGTTTATATAATTCTTCGATTCTATTATCTAATTTATTATAAATAAGTTTATTTTCATCTTCTATTTTTATTAAAAAAAATCTATATGCTATAAATTGAAAATTATCTTTTTGTTCAATATGTGAAAAATCAGAAAAAATTGTAAAATTAGTTTGTTTCATAAAAATATATATATAATTAAATCCTTTAGGGACCAGTAATAATCAAACATATTAAAAGTTCAAATATGTTATAAAAAGTTTTATTAAAATGAAAGGGGGTTAATTTATAATAAGAGTTATTTTTAAGGGATGTTTTTTTAATCTTTTAATTATAGTAAAAATATAATACATTTATTTAAATATTATGTATAATTCTTAATTATTATATTTATTTAAAAGTTCTCCTAACTTTTCTGAGTTATTTTCAAATTCATTACTTAAAGATTGCATTTCTTTTAATAATTCATAGTTTAATTCTCTATAGTATATTAAATTGTTTCGATCTTCTAATAATTTTAAATAATCATTTCTAAGTATTTCATAAGCATTTTTATGTTGATTTATAATTTCAATATATTTAGAAATATGCGGAATATTATTATCATTATTAAAATTAAAAGGCTTATTAAAAAAGGGAAATAAATCAATATTATACAAGTAAAATATTGAACCACATATTACAACTCCAGAAATAATTAAAAATATTTTATTTTTATAAAAATATTTATTATTATTTTCATTTATTTCTTCAATTTTACTATCTAAATTTTCTATTAATAAATTATTTTTTTCATTATTATCATTAGATATTTTATTATTAGAAATAAAGTTAGAATTTTCAAAGTTATCAACATTATTATTATCTAATAAATTAATTTCATTAGAAACTAAGTTAGAGTTTTTCAATAAATTCTTAACAGAATAAGTAAAATTATTATTAGAATTCAGAAAATTATTTAAATACTCGAAAATTAATTTATAATTTTCTAAATTATCGTAAATTAAATATACAAAGGGGGTTAATAAAATTAAAGTAATACTTAGAATATTGTAAATAACAACAAATATTAATAGTTTATTATTTCTTTTTAAGTTTAAAATTAAATATCTTTTGAATCCAAAGAAGAAATATTTATTTACAAATTCAATAAATTTGTTAAAGTTTAAAATTTTCATTTATTTAAATTTATTTATTAAAACTCTTAAAAATTTTTTTAATCATTTATTTTTTTTAGGTTTAATAAATTGTTCATTATTATCTAATTCAGTCTGTCTAGAAGGTAATGAATTTACTCAATCATCTGCTTCTTCCACTCATCTAGAAGGAACAGAAAATCTGGAGTTATTCGTTATTTCTGATACAGGAGAATTTATAACGTCATTTCTAGGTGAATATTCAGGCAATACTAAATCACTATCCACACTATTTCTAGGAGAAGATGGTAAAGAAGGTAATTCTTGACCTTTTCTTTGTTCCATTAAAGAATATACGGAATTTCCTTTAGCTGAATGAAAAGAATCATTATCGGAATTATCACTAAAACTTTCGTTAGCTGAATGAAAATCATCTTCATCATCTGAATCATAATTGTTAAAAATGCTATTTATTAAAGTAGATGTCTTAGAATAAATTGTATTAGTTTTTGCTCGAGTATTTGTTATATCGTTAGTTATATCAAGTACATTTTGTGAATTAGTTATATCGTTAGTAATATCAGGTATTTGTTGTAATTCACTATGTCGTAAAGTTGGATTGTTTTTTACTTCAACTCAACCTTCATTTTTTCTAAATTTTCTTTGAATTCAATTTCTAATTTTTTTTAATGAATATTTAGATACTGACTTATAATTTAAAGTAGTTTCTTCAATTACTAATTTAT